>Ga0181344_1000119_pt1 | contig 32418 bp, 50 predicted proteins | sample Su13VDMLBDD_FD_130098 | JGI IMG/M metagenome (GOLD analysis project Ga0181344, IMG submission 130098) | Freshwater viral communities from Lake Michigan, USA - Su13.VD.MLB.D.D | ecosystem: Environmental > Aquatic > Freshwater > Lake | place: USA: Michigan | collected 2013-07-15
CCTTGGGTTGCAAAAGAACTGTACGGCGGCAATCGTCGCTGGGTGGTTCTGCATGAAGAAACAATTAATGGCGGGAGTTTTAAGCGCAGGCTTGATTGGTCCGGTCAAATGGACGAAGCTAACGCCCGCCTAATTGCTGCTGCGCCGGACATGCTGGACGCTCTGAAAATGGTGCGTGACTACATCGTCACCATGAAGGGCAAAGGCCACGAGTATCAGATTGTGGTTGACGCAGCAATCGAAAAAGCCACCAGGAGCGCAAGCCATGACTGAACAGATCAAAGACGATGAATGGGACGAATTTGAAGAGGATGAATGCTCGCGCTGTCACGGTGATGGCCGCGACCCGTATACGGACTACCTTTTGCCCTGCCCGCTTTGCCAGGGAGAACAGACGCCATGAAGCCCCCTATCCAGCTATCAGGCCCCTACCGTAGGCCAAGGGGCTATCTAAGCACTGCACTGCGGCTAATGGCTGCGTCTTTGGTTGTCGGGTGGGCTTTTGGCGTGGCGTGGGCGCTGTTTATTTCTTGGAGGCATTGTGGAATCTGATCGTGAATTACTGGAGCTGGCGGCTAAGGCTGCTGGGTATCAAATCCATATTTGGGGTACTCCAGGGGAAGAAAATTGCGCGCGCATGGATACAACGGTAGGAGACAGATGGAACCCGATCACGGATGACGGAGACGCGCTGCGGCTGGCGGTGAAGCTGCGCATAACTGTCCATCATCCTAACCCCGCTGATTTGGGTGGAGGCTATGTGACTGCTCGGCTGTGTTTATATAGGTACAGGTATCATTTCTTGAAAGAGAGCTTTTTTGTGGAAAGTTTTGACGGCGATGACTGCGCCGCCGTCCGCCGCGCCATCGTCCGCGCTGCTGCTGAAATTGGAAAGACATTAGGGTAAACCACTATTCCCCATCCCCCATGAAATCCCTAATATGGGGGATCAATTAACAGGAGTGAGCCAGTGTCCACAAGTGACGCATTAACCATAATCAGCGGTGATATTTACTCGATCCGCCCGCAATTTGATTCTGCGCTATCGGATCGCAGCTTGTCATTTGAGCGTGAGGCTGGGTTTGCAATCCAAGCCATTTCCAGGAATGACTTTGCATTGAAGATCGCGATGGAAAACCGGCAGTCCGTGGTGGATGCCGTTACCAATATCGCGGCAATCGGGATCAGCCTAAACCCGGCCAAGAAACAGGCTTATCTTGTTCCACGGGATGGCCGTATCTGCCTGGATATTTCCTACATCGGGCTGCTGGACTTGGCTATCCAATCTGGCTCCATCTTGTGGGGGCAATCCGAGCTTGTCTATGAGGCCGATGGGTTTGACCTGAACGGATTCGACAAGCCGCCCACGCATGCCCGCAAGCCGTTTGCCAAGGATCGCGGCGAGATTGTAGGCGTCTATGTCGTGGTCAAAACACGCGATGGCGACTACCTTACATCGACAATGCAAATTGACGAGGTGTTTGAAATCCGCGACCGCTCAGCGGCATGGAAGGCATGGATTGAGAAAAAGCGCAAGTGCCCATGGGTTACTGACGAAGGCGAAATGATCAAAAAGACGGTCATTAAGCGCGCCTACAAGCTGTGGCCTAAGGCTGACCGGCTGGATACAGCAATCCATCACCTGAACACCGAAAATGGCGAAGGGCTGGAAGTAATCGCCCAGGAAGATCAAAAGGCAAAAGCCTTGATGATTGCGGCCGTGCCTGAGATTGTCCTAGACGTTCAGAGAAAACAGATTGTCGATGCGGTTGTTGGCGCAATCACAGATCACTTCAACGGCGACGATATTGTGGGCGCTTACGAGGAATACATTGGCATAACAGATGGAGACGAAAAAACCTATCTGTGGAAGCAACTTCCGTCGAACATCCGTTCGGCAATCAAGAAACACGGCGAGTCATTGAAAAAGGAGTAAACATGGCATCGGTAAACAAAATACATCTTCTGGGCCACGTGGGGCGTGATCCTGAAATCCGCTATCTGCCGTCTGGACAGGCTATCGCCAATATCACCATTGCGACCTCGACCAAGCGTAAGGACAAAGCATCCGGCGAGTACGTCGAGGAAACCCAATGGCACCGCGTGACGTTCTTTGATCGCCTGGCAGAGATTGCCGGGGAGTTTGTCAAGAAAGGCTCCCCCCTGTACGTGGGGGGTCGTTTGACCTATCGCAAGTACACCGACAAAGACGGGGTGGAAAAGCAATCCACGGACATTATCGCCACGGAAATGCAGCTACTTGGCAGCAAAGACCGCCAGGAACCGCAAGCACCGCGCCCCAGCCACGATGCAGCCAAGGCGAGGCAGGCACCGAAGCCGGGCGGGGCTTCGGGCTTTGATGATTTCGAGGATTCCCCGCCGTTTTGATTCAACAGGAGCGCAACCATGCAATTCACCTATAACGCCTACCTTCCCCATCACAAGACCCTCCAAGACGTGCGAGACGGGAAAACAATGCTTCTTTTTTCTTGGGACGGGGAGCGAATGGAGGAAAGCGGATACACCCGTGTCGGCACCGCGCACATCGTCGTCCGCCTTGAGGATGACATTGACGCAGCTATTCGAGGGGCTGGTGTTGGGCTGGTGGAGGTGGAATCGTGATGACTGCCTACGTCGCTTTTACGGTTGGATTTTTCTTGTACGAAGCCGGTAGTTATGGCCGTCAATGGCTGGACTCTGGCCGCGAGGAACAAGGCTGGCTTTCTTTGCTGTATCTCGCGCTCGGCGCATTCGGCATCTATGCCCTGATTGTGGGGAAGTGAAATGAAAGAACGACCAATTTTGTTTTCCGCGCCCATGGTCCGGGCCATTCTGGACGGGGCTAAGACGCAGACGCGGCGCGTAGTGAAGCCGTCTCGCGGTCGTCCAATCGAATTCCTTGGCGGGGGCGGATCGGATAGCCCAGACTGGAATAATCCTGAGTGCTGGGGGTATGAGTGGCACGACGGAGCCTCATTTGTGACGCTCAAAGCCGACCCAATGGACGCGCATCAATACACCTATCCCTGCCCCTACGGCCAGCCCGGGGACAGGCTGTGGGTGCGGGAGGCGTTCGGCCACTTTGAGCGCAACGACACACTGAAGCCCGGCGACACGATCTACTACCGAGCGGACGGTGAGTGCCTCGAACTGCAGCCATGGCGGCCCAGCATCCACATGCCCCGTTGGGCCAGCCGCATCACCCTGGAGGTGACAGGCGTCAGGGTCGAGCGCTTGCAGGACATCAGCGAGGCCGATGCGCAGGCCGAAGGATGCGCCGATGTTGACTATTCTGCAGGCCGCACATATCGCCACGCCTATCGCGATCTCTGGGAGAGCATAAACGGCGAGGGGGCGTGGTCTCTCAATCCGTGGGTTTGGGTCGTTTCATTCCATCGTATGGAGGGGGAAAATGGCCGCTCGTAAGACATCGCCAGCAGTCAACCTTGTTGGCCGCAAGTTTGCGCGGCTGACGGTAGATGCGGATACAGGAGGCAGAGACGAATCCGGTCGCGTCATTTGGAGGTGCTCCTGCGAATGCGGCAACAAACGTAACGCCGTGAGCCGTGACCTAACGTCCGGCAGGACGACATCGTGTGGGTGCAAAAAGTCCGAGCACGCCAAGAGCGCGGCCACCAAGCATGGGGCCGCAAGCCACCAGCAGCGCGCACCGGAATACCGGTCTTGGACTTCAATGCTCACGCGCTGCACCAATCCTTCCTACCACGCATGGGATCGCTACGGCGGTCGAGGCATCAAAGTCTGCGACCGCTGGGTCGGGGGCTTTGAGAACTTCTTGGCAGACATGGGGCCACGCCCAGAAGGCACCACTCTTGACCGATACCCAAACCCCGACGGCAACTATGAGCCGGGCAATTGCCGGTGGGCGACTCGCACCGAACAGAGAAACAACCGGGGGACTAAATGAACTCATTCATCAACGGCCCCGGGAGCTGGGACGCCAATCCTTGGGTCTGGGTGGTCGAATTTAAAAAGCTAGGGTAAATCCCAATACCAATCCATTGCAAGATGGGTAGACTGGGATTTATCAACCAACAGGAGAAGCAAGATGAAAGCATTGAAATTGGCGGATGAGTTCAGGCTGTCTATGACTCACGAAGTCATGGCTTCTTGGGGATCAGACTCTGCCATCGAACTCCGCCGCCTTGCAGAAGTGAATGCGGAGCTTTTGAAGGCAATCAACGACCTAAGCGTTACCGCAGAAAGCACAAAGCCTGGAGAATTTTCTGTGGCTAGCCATGCTCTTTTTGCGCTACAAGCCGCAGCCAACAAGGCAAAGGAACAACAGTGAAAACCACAATCCCCAACTGGACCGGCGCGGCATCGATTGGAATTGCTTTCCAGCCTGCCGAGGACGGTTTGCCGAATCTCGTGGTCGAGACCCAGCACGGCGGCTCAATGAACTTTACCTTTGCAATGACCCCGGCACAAGCTCGGGCCAAGGCTGCCGCACTGATTCAAGCGGCAAACCTCGCGGAATGCTCAAAGCCGTTCAAGGCAGGGATTGCGCTGGAGTCTGGCGAATTCATCCCTGCCGATGAGCTGAACAAGGGTAAGACAAGTGCAATTTGATTTGGTCGATGGACCTTTATCTTGTGGCGATTTAATCATTATTGAGGTAAATGGGCATCTTATTCCCAAAGTTTCCGACAAGACTAAGCCGCAATTGTTTGTTGTTCTAAACAATCAGGAGCACGGGAAGCCAGTAAAACTTGAGCCATTCAATACCGAATCCGTATCTCTAAAACCTAAAAAATACATTGCAAGCGGCTGTTATTTTTAAGGGTAAGTCCTAATTCCAATTAAGCAGGGCATAGGTAGACTGAGCCCATCAACAACAGGAGTGCATCATGAAAACCGCAATCGTCGCCCTGGCCGCTATGCTGGCCGTCCCGTGCTTCGCCCAAGAGCCCGCTTTCGGCTTGCACCTGACCACGTACCACAGTCCCAACATCGACTGCGGGAACGGGAAGAACCCCGGCATCTACGCCCGCTCATCGTTCGGGCTGGTGGTCGGCACTTACTACAACTCGTGCGAACGGCAATCGGAGTACATCGCCTACCGTACGCCTGAGTGGAAGGGACTGGCCCTCCAGGTTGGCGGCGTCACTGGGTACGTCGAAAAAGTCACGCCATTGGCATTTCCGACTTACCGATTCCATGTGTATGATGGTTACAGGGCGATGATTTCCGGGGCATCCAGGAATGAACGGACCGTGGTCCACCTGTCTGTCGAGAAGCCGTTTTGATGCCTCCCGAGCTTCATCCCTACGCCATGGGCATCTGTGTTGCCCTTGGCGCTTTCTGGATAGCCATAATCTTGGCCGATATAACGGACTGGCTGTTGCGTCCGTCAAAAACAGAGGAAGACAAGAAAGATGCTGATTGAACTATGTTTGTCGGTTGCTCTCAATGTGCCGCATCAGCGCATTGCTGCGGTTGTACAACCAGTGATGTATGCCGCCGACCGGCATAGCGTGGACCCTGCGATCCTTTTCGCCATTGCCAAGCACGAATCAAGCTTTCTCACTGATGCTGTTGGTCTTGCTGGCGAACTTGGTCTATTTCAAATCCATCCAAAATATCACATGCACCGCTTCAATAGCGTGGATTGGCGCAACCCGTGGGCCAATGCTTCGGTAGGGGCCTACATCCTAGCGGACAACTTACGGGTTACGGGGACCGTGCGCACGGCACTCAAGCGGTACAACGGCGGGAATGAGGCTGCGCGCAATCCATCGCCCAGAGTTCGCGCTTATGCCGAGCGAGTGCTAGAGAGCTACGCCAAGGCGCGCAAGTGCTTTGATGGCGGCCAGGCTGGAAAGCCGCTTTTATAAACGCAGGAGAAAGCAATGCAAATCTTGATTTACACAATTGGCGGACTTGTTTTGACCGCCATTATCGTGCGCGGAATTATTGCGTTCATTGGTGACGCAACTAAGACGCGCAAAAACTCAACCACACGCAGGAGTAAATAAGTGAGTTACATCAAATCTATCGTAGGCGCAATCGTCGGCCTAGTCATGCTGGTAATTGTGTTTGCCAGTTTTTACACAATCGACCAGGGCGAGCGCGGCGTCATCGTGCGAAACGGTGCCGTCATTGGGACAGCAGACCCCGGACTGCACTTCAAAGCGCCATTCATCGACAGCATCCATGAAATCAAGGTGCGCGATACAACCTTGGCTTGGGACAAAACCTTTCCTTTGGAAACCTACACTTTTGATCAGCAACCGGCAAAACTGCATCTGAGCGTAACCTATCGCGTGCAGGCCAGCGCTGTCGAGCGCGTCTATAGGGAATTCGGGACAGTCGAATCACTGGAACAACGCGCCATTGCCCGCCGCGTGCCTGATGCCATCAAAAACATCTTTGGCACCTATACCGCTCCGCGCGCCATTCAGGAACGCGCCAAGCTTTCTGCTGATCTTGCGGCGGCCGTCAAAAAAGCTCACCTCGATCTTCCGCTGGACATTGTTGGTGTGCAACTGGAAGAAATCGACTATGGACCGGATTATGAGGGCGCAGTCGCGGCCCGCATGAAGGCCGAGGTTGCCATTGCCACAGCAACTCAGAACCAGAAAACTGCGCAGGTCGAGGCCGATACCAAGGTGCTTCAAGCCAAGGCCGAAGCCCAGGCCACAGAAATGCGCGGCAAGGCAGAGGCATTTGCGATCCGCGCAAAAACCGATGCTCTGGCGCAGCAGGGCAAGTATCTTGTGCAGCTTGAGATTGCCCAGCGCTGGGACGGCAAAATGCCTGAGTCGATGCCGCCTGACGCCGCGATGAGCTTCCTTGGCATGAAGTAAAAGGAAAAAAGCCCGCTAACCACACGGCCAGCGGGCTAAAGCCGTCTCGATGACGGCACAGGAGGCAACTGCAACCTATTTGCCAGAACCCCGGCTAACAAACCAGTAGGCGAATGCTGTAGACGCTTGGGCAGTGACCCATGCAAAGGCTTGCATGCCAGCTTCGTATTGCTGGGCGACAGTCATACTGTCCCATCCATCTGTCATGTGGCTGATCATAACCCAGTTAAGCCACAAAGCAGCGAAAGCGAGGAGAACCGTTAGCACAGGACGAATGAGGCGGTTAAACACACTGGCGAACACCAGCAGAAAACCGAACTTCCCAGCCGCCTTAATGTCCTCCGCAGTCACTCGTTCAGCACCGGCAATCTGCCCAATCGCTTCCATCCTGGCGGACTCAATCGCGGACTCGCCCTCGATGATTGCAACCTCTTTTCTACCTTGGGCTTCTGCGCGGGCAATCTCTAGGTCTTTGTCGCGCATCAGGCCATCGTGCGACCAGCGGGCGCGCTCGTGTTCTAGCTCTAGCTTTTTGGTGTCTACATCTGCTTTCCGGTTCAGCAGGGCGAAAACCCCGCCAATGATGGAGCCGAATGCAGATGACCCGAGAAGGGCAATGATGGACGAAATCACTCTCTTACCTCCAGCGCAAACGGGGCACCAGCGGCCCACGACATGAGTTTAGTTACTGCGGGCCTGCTTACCAACACTGCGCGCTGCATCTTCCCTGAGGGGTTCTTGATCCTGCCGCGTCTTTCACCGGGGGCGATACACCCCTGTAGCTCGGTTGTCCACCCTAACGATGCATCCCCGGCAAAGTTAGCGGGATGGATCAAAACATGGCTCCGACCGGGAACATTCTTGACTTCGTAGACTCTACCGAATCTAGGGCTTTGAACAATCACGCATTCGTAAATTCCAGGCGGGATGCAACTAATCTGCCGCACGTTGTCACGCCATGGGAGTTCCACAGTATTAACGACTTGCTTGCCAAAGGCTAGGGCTCCGAATGTGCCCTCATCGGTCGATGCCCCGCGAGTCAATACCGCAATCATGCCTTCTTGATTTGCCTGTCCAGCCACAAAGAAACGACGATTGCTACAAATACCATAGCACCAAGCGTAGCCAAGATACCAAGCAAAATACCACCGTCTATGGCTTCTAGCGGGATTTGTATTTCGCTCATTTCTTCAAGTTCTTAGATGTTAGGTCTACTTTTTGGTCAATACCAGCTCTGACCATAAGAAGCTCCATGTAAAGCTCCACCCTCTTTAGGGTATCCATCGTCACCATGTTTCCCTCAATCCTTGCAATGTCTTTTTGCAGTTGAACAACCGCCGCGTCAGTCATATCCAGTTTTCGGATGAATGCCTGTTGAGATTCGTACATCCGCCAGATGAACAAAAAGCACCCCAGGACAAGAGCCCTGACGCCCCAGTCTATGAATTGATTTATACGCTGACGCGCTTTTAGTGAATCCATGGCCTCATCCTGCTGCACTTATTGCTCCCTAGCTGTAAAAAACTCTCTAGTCACGTCTCGACCGAATGACAAAGCCATAGACGTAAACTGTGATGGACCGTGAATATCCGGATCAACCGCACCAACAGACGCGCCTACAGCCTCATTACAGAACCATTGCTTTTCACGGTCCCAAGTCGCAGGCAACCAAGTAACAAACGCGCCTCGCCAGTCGTAAGCCTCTCCGGCATGGTCTGCAAACCAGCGTTGAGCCTGCTGCGCATCCCACGACGGCACATCAATGATGATCCAATGGTCGGGGTTCAGCTTGACCGTCTTTACCCGTACCCCACCGTCCCGAAGGCTTGCAGAACCGATAGTGACCGAGCCGTCCTCGTGCTCTTCCAAGATCGCCTCAACGTGCGTAACGCGCTGGAACGATCCTTTCTGGACAATGCGAGTGCCAGCCCAGCCGATGCGCGTCAGGATGTCGTCTTTGGCGTGGTCGCCGATGTAGCAAGCACACTTCATGGGTAAGAGTCCGCAGTAATAAAAAGCTGGTCTAGCTGTTCATCAGTAAGCCTTAGGGCGGTTGCAAGCGCTTGCAACGTTGGGTTGTCTCTATGCACCTCAGAGCTATACTCCCAATCATCTCTAGCATCATCTCCTGCTGGCCCCGGAATGGACGCTAGCGCTTGATCTACCATTGCCAAAAGTCCAGCAGCACGCAAAGCGCGCCTAGCCTTTCTCATTGGTACTTTGCTTGGTATTGGAGCAGGGGGAAGATTTTCTAGCCTAGTTTCTTCCGCCTCATTTTCATCAATTTCCAAGCTCCCATTTGGCAAAAGTGAGATTCCTCCATTGCTAATGTCTTGCTCGCTTAAAGCGTGCAAAGCAAACCCGCTTGCGGTCGATTGGTCTAGAGATTTAAAGTATCTCATGATTACCTTAGCTCGTAAGTAGTAACCGAAACAACAGCACCAACTTCCGTCATTGAGTAAGAGGCTCTAGGAGGAACAATAAAACCTCCTGCAAAAACTTGCGTACCACTGCCGTTTACGCCGCCAACGATAGTTCCAATGCTTACGCCGTTAACAGTCGCATTGGTGACAAAAGCAGCGACACCAACTTGAACCTCTCTTTTTACAAAAATTGGCCTACTTGTTGTGTTGTAGTAAGTCGTTCCAGAAGTCCTGGTGACTGCCGAATACCTCTGTCCCTGCCCCAGCGATTGAGTTGCGGCAAACGCTTTGCCAAAAGTGCTTTGAACAAGAGTCGGGGCGCTAGCCCAAGTGCCCGCAGTAGCTTGCGTACTTCTAATAACCGCAATCAATCGATATGCAACGTTTGCTCTTGCTGTCGTGCTGTAAAACGTGATTGCACTATCAGCGCCGCCCGCTCCACCTTCGGCTGACGTACTAATTAGGCCGGTCTCTGATAAATCATCACCGCCTGCAATATTGATTGCGGCAAGTTCTATTGTCCCTGCATTGTTGATGGCGACTACCGCAATGTCACTTTCGACCCCGTTTACGGTACCAAGTGTCGAACCACTAGAAATTACAAGGTCATTAGGATCGCCAGAAACCAGAGTAGTCGTACCGGTAGTTAGCGTTGCGCTCCTGAACTCAAGATTCAACTTTCCGCAACTGATAGTCAAAGCATTGGCTGCAACTGTTGCCGTAAGGCTGTAGTTTGTTTCTAGACTGCTGATCGATGCAAATTGTTGCCCGTTGTTGTCTTGAATAAATTCAATAACGTTTCCTGGGTTACAAGTGTAGTTAAGAAGGCCAGGAACATTGATGGGCCAAGCGCCAACAGCTACACATCGAATTTGCTGCCCGTTGCTCATAACTACAGACGTAGTAATTACAGCCCCCGTAACTCTGACAAGATTTCCAAAGCACGTAGACAGAGGCAAAGCCGCTGAGCTTGCTACGTCTTGCGCACTACCAAGGCCCATAGCATTTCTAACGCTCTGAGAATTTGGGAGCGAAGGGTTGACAGAAGACAAGAGCCCATAATCAATTGAAGACAGGCCTGAATCTAGAGAGCCTGAATCGTTAATGACAGTGATCGTCGTAACTGATCCAAACACGCTTGAAGTAATCGTGCTGTAGATAGTTCCAGAAGTGTTTTCAGTTTTGATTCTTCGTCCAACAGTCAATAAAGAAGTTTGATTACCAGGGACTTGAAATTGCGTGGAGTTGATATAGCTTGGAACTAGCCCAGAAAGCACCCATTCATTGTTCGAAAACAGTGATTGAACATCGTTAATGCCCGTCAGATTGTCAAACGTCCTAATGGGATTAGTAGGCGGGTCGGTGTCCGTAGATGGTGCCCACACCATCTTATAGATAAGCCCATTGGCAAACCAAACCTCTTCCGGAGGCTGCCCGAGAGCGTCAAGAACAATCGGATTGGTGTTGGCAACCGTACCCGTTGAATCGGTATAGGTGTCTTGCTTTGTCGTTGTTCCTGCGGCGTAGAAAAAAAGCTGGTCCCCTACCGCAGGATCGCCAGCGACATTTACAAACTGCGGGCAAGGCCCAAATGGTGAAGGGTTAACAGAAGGCATACGTTTCCTTATTCAGCAGCAGAAACAGGGGCTGCTCGATAAGCGCCCTGCTTAAGTAGTTTTGCAAGTTGGGTGTTAGAGAATTTACCGGCTGCGTAAGCGGCCTCGCCAACCAAACGAGGGGACGACACAGCAGCAAGCCCAGCAGCAGCAGGGATGTTCCCCGTTAACGCAAGACCAGCGCCACCAGTGCCAGTAGCAGCCCTTTGAATCCCCCTTGGAATCCAATCATTCAACGATTGACCGGCGATGGCTGGGAAAATTTCTCTACCACCCGCCTGCTCTAGTTGGCGCGCAAGCTCCCCCCTCTTGCCGTAAGACGTATTGACGTTGTTTCGCATCAATGATTGGAGTTTGCGAATTCCGGTTTCTGCACTTGCCTTTTGGCCAAGAGACAAAGAGCGCTCAATCTCTTTGATGGTTTCTGTGGCTTCGCTGTATCCCTTCATGACTTTCGAGTATTCCGGGGCTTGCTTGGAAATCTCCGACTTGATGGAGTTGTATACATTGCCAACAACACGGCGCGAATTTTGTTCATTGAAAGGGATCGATTCCAGAATATCACCAACACGCTGTTTGAGTGCATCAAGCCCCTCGGGCGTATGAAATTCAGCAGGGTCGAGTTTTTTCCATCCATCAATTTCTTGATAGACTTGTTTTAACTTGTCAGAAGCGCCCGGGGATTTGATCATCCCCTTATATGTGATACTGCCAACAGCGTCATCCAGTGATTTATCAATGCCTTTGAAGTCCAGCACTGTCCTGTCGGCCTTCATCCCGGTCATGCCTTGCCTATAAGCATCTTGTCTTTGTTTGCCCATGGCCTCTAGATTCTGTTTTGCGGAGTTCAAAACATCATCCATGTCGGATTGGCCGCGCATTGCTTCACGGAACGATTTTGCAGAAGAGCCGCCTTGCTGACCTGATTTGTAAGCCTGAGAAATGGCTTCTTCACCAACCCCGGTAGTGGCTCCAAGTGCTTTCCTGCCGATGCTTGCAGCGCCTTTTAAGACTTGACCCGCGATCGGTAGAGCACCTCCAACCAATGCGCCAGAACCTGCGTCTTCTGGGTTAACCAGACCAGCAGAAGCCCCGCCAGCAATCGCCCCGCCAGCAGACCGAATGCCAAGATCAGCAGCCCTGCCAGCAATCGTAGGCGCAGCAGCGCGGCCCGTAGCCATGCCGCCAGAAGCGATAGCAGAACCAAGGCGAGGAGCTTTAGCCAAAGTAGCAAGCGCACCAAGCGCCTTTACTGCTGGGTGTGTTGCCAAAATTTGGCCCCCGACGCGCCCAACAGCCGGAACAACCGTGTTCCCCGTTCTCTCTTGCGCTGCTGAAAAATCAGCTTTGCCTTGCTGATTCATGGCCTTGATTCGCGCAGCCTCATCCGATCCGCCAAGGCGGGATAGCCATCCAGCGCCAGTGTCAATAACGTCTTTGACGCCACGGACAACACCTCCCGGCAGACTCGTCATAACCTCGTCTTTGAACATGGATGCCACACTTGGAGTAGGCTCTTTTTCGTCAAGCAGCACATAACGCCCAGCCTGCTTAGTGGCCGGTTGCTCATCGAGTAGTTTGTAAGTCGCCATTACTCCATCACCCACGACTTGCCGTTAGAACGCATAACACCATTAGGGCCTTGGATTCGACGCCCATTGTATTTAGCAGGGTCCGGCAAAGAGTTGAATTCTGTTTGAGGGGCCGCAGATTTTTGGCTTTTGTTTTGGCCCAAATCCTGAATGATCATTTCAGGCCGGAGCCCGTACTCAGTAGCCTTTTTCCGGTAATCGGCATCAATGGAATTTTGTTGTTCTTGCATTGCTGCATAGATTTGCCCAGTGATGTTTTTAAAGTCCTCTGCTTGAGCCTTAGTAAGAACCTTGCCTTTGGCCAAAGTGTTGTAATAGTTGGTAGCACGATCCAGTACGCCAGAAGCCGCCAAAGCCATCCCAAGTTCAGACTCTCGGACAACAGAGCCGGGATCCAGAAGCTTCATGAACTTTGTCGCAGCGGCAAGAGTAGCGGCAGGCGACGTAGTGGCTTTGTCTAACGTCTTGTTGATCTGCGCATAAGCGTCAGAAACATCCTTGAAATCTTTTGACTGTGTGCGATAGTCATCAGCCAACTTCATTTCAATGTTGGTGTTTGCCGTCATCTTTGCGGCATCACGAGTAGCGGAGGCTTGATCTCTTTGAGCTGCAACGGTAGCCGCTGTGTTGGGGCTAACTGTATTTGCAGATTGCGACAACGTGCGAACACCTCCTGTAAGCGGCTCTACTGCCTGCGTTTGAGTCGTCGCGCCAAGATTGGAGGTAACGATTTGAGGTTTATTCGCTTCAATGAATTTCGTAGCGCCTAAGGCCTGCTGTTGCTTCCACTGCTGAAATTGAGCAGGATCAGAAGGAATGCGAGAAACCAGCGTGTTAACATCCCCAATCCTAGAAAAGATCGGGGAAATATACGGGTCTTTGTACGCAGATTCCACCCACATAGCCGCATCTTGCGGATTGTTAACCATAGACAAAGCATCCCTATGCTGGGCGATCGCTTTGGTCGTGCTTTCAATTCTGTCTTTGTCAATGTCGCTGCGTGTCTTGTCAGTTTCAAGGCGGTTCTTTTCCAGGGCTTGGAGAGGTCTGTAATTACCGCCAGACTGCAACAACCCTTTCAGGCGATCGAAATCCCCGCCAGAAGCCTTGTAAGCCTCACGAACGGCCCGATCCTCCGCCAAAGCGGCATCTTGCTGTTGCACGCCTTGCATCAACTGCTTTAGCTGCAATCCCTTCGCATAACGATCTAATGGGTCTTGCAGTTGTACTTGGTTTTGCCCGAGTTGGGCGATGATGCTGGAATTGAATGCCATGTTAGAACTTAAAGATATGAGCCGTAATCTTGATTTCCGTATGCGGCCCCAGTGCCAAACCCGCCTCCGCCGCCGCCTTGGCCTTTCAGCATATTTAGATATTGCTGGTTCTGGTAAGTGTTAATTCCGGTATTAAGTGCATTGCCCCATGCATTAGCGCCACCAACAATACCAGCAGCACGAGCGTTACCCATGTCGCTAAGCGCCCCACCAATTTGATTGGACGCATTAGCGCCGGCAGAGGCCACTTGTCCGGTAGCTGTTTGCCCCGCACCAGAAACACCAGCAAGCCGGTTATAAATGTTGGTGTTATCAGTGTTGTATCGGTTGTATGATTCATTAGCCTTTGTAGAGCCGTAATCGCTTGCATACCGAGTATGCGCCTTCAAAGTAGCGCCAGAATCGTATTGCCCAAGAGCAGAGGCTCGCGCATTGATTTGCCCAGTCCCTTGATCTAGGCCGAATTTAAGACCGCTTTGGTAGACAGGATCAGCCTCTAAATCTTCCGCGCTAAACTTGCGCATGAGAGAGCCGTAATTAGGGTCGCCACTAGCGGCAGCTTGTTGCTGCGCTTGTTGCTGCGCTTGTTGCGCTAACCGCGCCGTAATTGCAGCGTCCAAGCCGGTTTGGTCAACATTTTGTGTCGGCCTTCTAACTTGCTGCATTTCGCCTGAATAGGGGTCGTATTCGTATGATGCATCGCCTTGTCCTTGAGTCGTGTATTGAGATTCAAGTTCTTTCCTAAGTTGGTCATATGTCAATTGCGGCGAAGAGCCGCCACCAGAGGGAGACAACCCAAGAAGATACGAAAGACGACTGTTTGCGCTAAGGCCTGTTTGCCGAAAAGGCTCAAAGTCAGAACGTGTTTGGTCATATTGTCGCCGCGCTTCGCGAATCTGCGCCTTAGAAGCGCCCGCACCCGCACCCGCCGCATCTTTTGCGCCTTGGGCGGCAATTACTCCGCCAACTACTGCACCAGCTGCTGCCCATGGCATATCAATTCCCCTTCCTAATGCATACAATCATGGTCACCCGCTCGTATGCGGTTTCATTTGTGACCCAGTGCAAATGCTGATTGTCAAACCAAAATAAGTCACCCGGCTTTGTTTCTAGTTCTTCGCCTTCAAAGCAAAACTTTTGCCCTGGAGCGCTTGTGATCTGGACTGCGAATTTTTGATACCTGCGGGCATGCCACCCTGGGTCTGTGTGCGGCTTGCAAGTAGCCCCGGGAGGAATGCGGGTGATCAACACGCCGCCCAGCTCATCCCCTTCAAACTTTCGCATAAGGTCATAGCAAAGAGGCTTGATCCCAAGAACGTCCGAATTTGGATACCAGAATGATTCATGCGCCGCCCCGTCCTGCGCCCTTTCGGGATCGCCAAAACGAGCCCAAATGTCATCCAGTCCATGATGAGGACTATCCGGAGAGGCGGTCCTTTCTGTGTGCTGATTCCACAGTTGCGGATTCTGTTGGAGTTTCCAGTAAATATCCGATACTGGGATTCCAGAGGCTAGCAGTTGGATTTTCATGCAGCCACCAACTTCAAAGAGTCTATGGCTTGGTCTATTGGCGCAACATCCCCAGACCAAATGCAAAGCCAAACGATATCCGTAACCGCCAGCACAGAATGCACGGTATCGGCAGGGATGGAAACAATAGAGTATCCATCAAACCGGCGAGTAACTCCATCCACGGTCACATCGGCGCACCCCGACACAAGAACAGACGTATGTCCGTGTTTATGCTTGTGAGATTCAAGCAAATAACCACCGGGCGCGGTCGTTTCAACAATGAACGGCTCATTGTCGCCGCCGCCGTGGAATTTCATTTCCATTACGCTGGTGTCCCGTCAGCTTTTACCCAGCTCGGTCCTGAGTACCAAATAGGTAGCCCGAGAGTCGTATCAAAATACGTGCGCCCAACCCAAAGAAATGTTGTCGGCCTTTGCGCCGTAGTACCACTTTGAGTTAGTGCAGACAGTATAGCGAAAATACTGTTAAAAAACGAGGCCCATGCAGGACTTATTCTGCCATCAGTATCAACTTTGCTTTGAATCGGCGGTTGATTAATCAGGCTAGTCATTTGGGTTAATCATCCCGCTGACAAGCGTAAATTGAACAGGATCAACAACACGTATTTTGAACACGTAGTTTCTGTTCCCGCCGCCCAATCTGGTCCATTCAATGGCGTTTCTGTAGTTGCCAACAGGGCCGATTTCCTTGAACATTTCGGCCCCGTAAGTCTTGCCGTTGTCTCTGGAGATTTGAAGGCTACACAGAGGATTGGAATAACCTATAGCGGCATTCCCAATCTCCATATCAACTCTGAACTTGTCAACGCTGAATCTCTCTAAATCTGGAGATGCAACGGTTTCAGAGATTATTTCAGACTCTATCGGCTCTCCATTTTCTGTAAAAACCAGCGGGTCAAGCCTATAGATCACTCCGCTATCAAAATCAGCTACTAGGTTATTTTGCAAATAGCTCCACCCGAACTCGCCAATATGCCGTGTTGATTGATAGCTTTTAAGCGATGACCAAATGCCTGTGGAACCGTCATAAAGCCAGCTATACCCAGCAGATGGAAACGAAATAACAAACATTGGATGCCCGCCAAGCATGTAGCTGTATGAACTGGCATCATCAATAGTTGCGTAATTGTTAATTAGATAATCGATATCTGGCGTGCTGATTTTTTCCGGCAGATACCCGGAAAGCTTGGCTACCATGACCTGACCCATCCGATTACGAATTAAAAAAGCTACTGAGTTGTCATACTTGGATACACTCCAAGTTGCGCCCAAACCCCATTCTGTAGACGAGCCCTGAATTTGCGCAAATGGAAAATCAAGGGAGCCCGATAAGCCCCAGAATTCCATGGTTCTGGACCCCATCAAAATCAATTGGCCGCTTGAAGACCAGACCGCCACAATAGGATCGGCGCTACTTTCCGCGTTAGCAAAAAACAATGCATCCCAGAATAGGCCATCGTAAAACCCAGAAACATAAAACCTGCTGGATTGGTTCAGACTAATGACAAAATACCCAGCAAGAAACGTAACTGTCCTGGGTTGGGCGGGAAAAGATGCGCTAGCAATTACCGCGAATGTCGTTAGTGTGTATGAGCCTATGATTGTGGCAACTCCACCCGGGTCCGACTCCATTTCATATGTGAACGTGGAGGCCCCAGTGACAGTAACAGTGAATGTCCCGTTGTATGCTGCTGGCGTGTTGCCAACGATAACCACAATGTTTCCGGTAGTCAGGCCATGAGGCGCGGCGGTGGTTAACGTCGCTTGCGTGCCAGACTGAGTAATTGATGTGATTGTTTGCGGCGTTCCCGTCGATGCAACCTTTGAGTATATATACCCATAGGTCCCATCCACAATCATCACTTGATTTCCATTGTCGGTCATGGAAACTCGGCCTAAGCTTGTGTTTAGAGTCGCGATATTTATCAAGTTTCCAGTATTTGTAATTTGATAAAAAATGTTCCCAATGACTACATAACTCGTGTCGTCACGATCAACTGTCCATGCCCCACGGGGCGGAGTTGGAGAGCCTGAATCGGCGAATGCCTCAAGCCCTGGCGTTCTATAAGCAACCATGGACGACTTCTCACCCGATGGTCGCTGCTCGCAGTACATATTCTGTATCCGCTTGGCCGTGACATACGGGGAGCGTGATGCTTGTCCAAGGCCGAAGACGGGGATACGCATGACTCAATCCACGGCTAGGCGGACCCGCAATTGATCACCGATATTGGAAATACCTCCTATGTCCCCTTCGCGACATAGGAGGTATTTCTTCCCGTCAATTTCGATGGGCTCACCGCCAGAGTTGTATTTCCCGAAAATCACATAGTCGCCGACCTTCACACTAACAGGGACTACTTGGCCTGCAAGGTGGTGCCCGCTTGCATCCAGATAAGTCGTGTACACCCGGCCAGGGCCGTGAGCGACAACTTTGCCGCAAGGGAACTTTTTGTAATCACCTGTCAGCAAAATTCCACCTGAGCTTTTTTCTTCGGTGACTTGCTCGACAATGATAATGTCGCCAATCGGTTGAATCGGGAAAGATTTTTCTGCCATCAAAAGCCTCTGTAAGGGAAAGTATTGGAAAGGTCTAGCGTCTGATCAAAAGGCGTTTTCATTTCAAGCGGAACAAAGTTCGTCCTCTTGAGTCTACCCTTTGTATCGATTGCGTCTTTTTGTTGTTGTTGGGTTGCTTGCTTGCCGAAGCTGGGCATGATATCCACCGCCAAACATGCCACAAGCGCCGCCTCATATCCCAGCGGCATCACAAGGACCGTGGTCATGTCCAAGTTACCTTGAATCTCGCGCTGGCAGTACAGATAGCACGTAAACGCAGCGTAAGGGATTGGGTAAAAGAACATCGTTGCAACGGGATAGTTCATGTCGTAATAGAACCACCTCGGGATAGCCGTGGTGTTCTTGTACGAAATCCCGTTCCATTTCAACTGGTCAATCTGATCGACTGGGTAATCGATATTGTTCAATCGAACACGCATCGAGTTGATATTGATGGGCCGACCGCCAGCCAGCACACTTGTCGTATAGCTTTGCTGTCCGGCAACCATCGTGAACGACTCTTCGTCGTTACGAAAAATCATCAACTTTTCGTTAGACCACGAATCGACCATGCGCTGGAGACGACGCAAGACTAATTGCGTATCTCCAGACGAAGGCGTCTGATCCTGACCAAGCACGCCTGCTTGGTACATGGCATCATAGACAATCGTGCTGACCGTGGTCATTTAAGCAGCTTTCGGACGGCCCGGGCCTCGCTTGAAATCAGGGATCGTGCCGATTTCCACATCGCCAGTAGATTCCTGTTCATTCTTGGTTTTGATGATCTGGTCAAATGACGGCGCACCGATATAGCCAAAGTCAGCAGGCGAAGTCTTCCAATCATCACCAAGAGACTTACGCTCTTCTTCGGACTTCACGACGCGGGCTTTGATCTTCCCGTTCGCCTCAGAGTACATAAAGCGCGGATACTCTTGATAGGAGTAAACAGGCTCTTTTTCGGTCTTGCCATTGGGCAACTTCTTGCCGAAATACTTATGAGTCGGAGGCTCCCACTCGGACGCCTCCACACCAGCCGTAAGGCCGGGCTGCACTTCGCTGTAGTCAACAGTTTTGTTCATGATTCCTGATTGAAAAAGGGAGGGGCGAACCCCGCCCAATGGTTACGGAGCGACCTGTTGCGATGCCTGCTCAGGGTAAGGCGTTGCCCACCCATACAGACAATCAACACGGTTACCCACGGTGTCGGTCGAAATCGCCGCTTGACGGAAAACACGGAGCGAGAAGCCGTCTTGTGAACGGACCGCACCCCAGCCGCCGAACTCGGCCAGATCGACCATCTTCACCACCGCCAACTCGAACGCATCTTCATGCCATGCCAAGTTACGGGCATAGCTCGTAGATGCCGTCCCGACGAAGGTCAGCAGACCGCCGTTAGTCGGAGACGCGGTGACGTTCTGGAACGGACCAGCAGTGATGATCGCAGGGCTGATAGACAGCGTGAGGTTACCGGAGGCATCCGAAGAACCATCAGCAACCACCACAAACTGCATCGCCTGACCCGTGGACTGTTTGGTTACAGGGTTGACCGAGTTGCAGCCAGCAGCCGTAAACACATCACCAGCGCGAACACGTTGAGCCGCAGCAGCCGTCCAGCCGTTTGTAACCAGCGTCCCAGTATTCGCCCAGCCAGCCGTAAGGCCTTGGTTCGCACCATTGACAGCAGGCGTGCCGCCCAGCGGACCAACCGTGTGACGGGCGATGTTTTGAGACATGCCGATCTTGAGGCCGATCGTGTTGGTAGCATCCACAAAGATGCCGTCCTCATACTGCTTGGCGATCAGGTTTTGAGCCTGGAAAAATCCAGTCAGCGAAGCGACTTGAGAGGCGTTGGTTCCTTGGTCAATCGCCAGATAGCGGCGCGAGTCACGCGGAACAGAGAAATCATCCAGCTTCTTGCCCACATCGAACAGGAAAGACACGTTGTTAGGCGACGTGCCGGGCGTGCCGGTCAAGTTGCCAACGGTGTTTTTGGCGTTGATGTAGCCGTCAATATCAATCTGCTGAGCCAGTTGGATAGCGCCAGGCTTGATGATGCGGTCGGAGAAGTCCTGAACCTTCAAGGTCAGATCGGCGCTCGTAAACGAAGTGTCGATGTGCTTTTGTTGGTTCACCACCAGAGGGATGCTCGTTTCCGTGTAGTCCTGCGCTTGATACGCAGAGCCGGTGGAAACGGTAAACCGGGCGGGACGCCGAATGTTCAGCGTATCGCCGATCTTCATATTCTCTTTGGCGAACTCCATTTGATGTTTACGGGAGACTCGCTTACCGAGAATGATGTTGTTGGAAAGCACACGGAGCGTTTCATCCGTGTACATAACCGGGTTCTGAAAACCATTAGCCATGATAAATCCTTATCGAAGATGTTTTTTTGCCCAAGCATAGTATTTCTCGGGGTCGCTGGGCGGCTCTGTGGCATTGCCACTCGAACCAGACGACACCGGCTTACCAGGGGCCGGGGCTTCGGATACTTTCGTGGACGGACGTTTTAGCGTGGCCAGCATTTGACCCAAAAGGATTCCATGCATGAATACGGGCTGATCCTGAAATTGCTTTTCCAAACTCGGGTTTTTGGCGAGGTGATAACTGATCATCGGCCCGTCAGGGTGTTGGACGATCATTTCCACCACAGAATCAGGAAGCCTAGGCTCCCAATCCTCTACCACTTCCCGATAGTCTGGAAAATCCTTTTCAGCCTTAGCCCTGCGCTCAAGGAATTGCTTTTCTACTGATTTCTCAGTCTGCTCACGTTCCCGCTTGCTTTGCTTTTCCTCTTGCTCCGAACGAGATTTTTCGATGATCGCAAGGGCTTTCTGCTCCGCGCGCCATTCAGCACGCGCTGTAAGAAAATCCTCGTATTCCTCGAACTGTTCTCGCTTCGGCTCACCACTAGGAGTGCTAGCTTCTTTCTTGCCTTCCAGCACAGCAAGAATCCTTGCGTTCTGTTCGGCCAGTTGTTCCGCTAGCTTTTGGCTTGCATACTTTTCGGCGGTCAGTTCATTAATCCGCTTTTGGATGCTAGCTTGCTTTCGCTCTTCCTTTCGGCGCGCCTTATCGGCTTCCGCTTCTGCCTGTTCCTTTTGCTGCTCTTCAGTCTGTTCACTTTTCTCTGGTGCGGCCTCATCACCAGCAGGAGCCTTTTGGGCTTCGGCCTCAACCTCTGGATTTGCTGCACCAGATTGCAGTTCTTCGTCATCGTTCATGGATTTACCACGTTAAAACCCGGGTATAGGCCACCCGGTAAGCCTTAGATATCAGGACGACAACACAACCAGCAGGTTTTCGATCTGGAAAGTATCGCCAGCAGTTGCTTTCGTCGCCGTCAGCGTGAACTCGGTTTCTTGCGTCAGGTAGTCGCGGCTCAGGGTCGGGTTAGCCGTGGTCGAAATACCGCCGCCACCTTGGGCTGAAGTCTGCGAAGCCAGAACGCCCGTACCAATCAGCGTCACGCCATCGCCCCGACCGGAAATAACCGTGTCAAACGAATAGTTCAGAGCAGATGCAATCGACGGAGACGTAGCCATCGCAGTACCCGCAACACCGTTTGCGTACAGCTTCAAGGTCTTGACGTTCGCGTTGTTGGACAGCGAAACGTTACCCGAAACTTCCATGCGCCAGTTAAGCGGCAGGAATCCAGGGCCGACCTTCCACGAAGCTAGCACGACTTCCGAAGTGGTCGAGGCGGTAGCCAAAGAGCCGTTGATGTTGACGATCGCGCCACCACCGGTATTCAGACCAGGGCCAAGATCGGCAAGGAACGCATTCGCTTGCGACGTAGTGGCTTGAATCTGAACATACCCGGTAGTCGTCGGGCGGAAAGAGCCGCCAGCCGTACCAGTGAAGACCGTAGCCCATTGATTCGAGGGAATCGACAGGCTAGGCGAAAAGGTGACAGTGACAGAGCCACCGAGCACCGAGGGACCAAAGATAACGTTCGTCAGCGGAGTGACAAACAGCGGGCTGGTAGTCGTACCAGCAGGAACAATGATGGGCGTAGTGCTCATGTGAACTCCAAAGTTATAGCCAGATGCCGTGCCCAACCAAGAAGGCGCGAATATGTTTCATGGTTTAGTAGTAATACGAAACATTCACTTCCGCGCCTGCGATAGATGCAATGATCCGAATTGCTGAAAGATCGCCGTTATAGACAAACGGGGAATTGACCGCCACCGGCATGCCCACCGTAGTAGTGGGAGCCGTACCATCATCACGCCAGCGGATAGCCTGGGTGACTGCGGTAATGATTGCGTAGGTGGGGCGCTGCGGTTTAGTAGTGGGGATAGTTAGCCCCTGCGCAGTGTCAACCGCGCCCGCTGCAAATTGCTGGTATCCAACAGGAGTAGCCATATAAACCCTAGTTTACGTTATTTCAATAAAAAAGCAAGTAGGCACACACTTAGATTATGCCCTTTGCGTCTTCTGCGTCTTGCTCTTCGTCAGATTCCGCTTTTAGCTCTGGCGGGGTCTGTTGAGAAGCGACAATCAAATCTTTTTGCGCGCCGATTCTGGCAACGTTTTGTTTAGCCTCGGATTCAATGCCCGCAATCTCAATCTTGAGCAATCCTTCGCGACGGACTTTCTCAAGCTCAAGCGTGTATTCCCGCTCTGCTTGGCGTTCTTTGAACTCGATTTCCAGAACGGCGGATTTTTCCTTGGCTTGAATCTCCATTTGCGCCTTCTGCAATGACTGCTCTGCACCGGACTCAAGCTCTTTGATGCGCTGATCCATCGCTTCCATGGTCTGGACGTCTTGTTGCAATTGCTGGTCCTTTTGCTGCATTTCTGCAAGCATCTGCGGGTCAACCTGCGGGCGGCCCTCTTGCTTCGCTTTCTCAGCAGCCAGCACTTGGGGCGGGAGCATGGCTTTCAGACGCTCAGCAATGATGTCTGCGTCAGCCACGTCCAGCGATTTCACGATCAAATCACCGGCAACCTGCGCAACGGGCGGGAACGCCTGTACCAACTGCATAAGCGAATCGCTGGTTTCCTGGCGCTTCGTCGCATAGCTCGGCCCGGCTTCGGCAACAACCGCGTACTTCCCCTTGCGAACATCATTCGTCGCAATGGCATTTAGCGGGTCATTCGGGTCCGGCATTTCTTGGTTAATGCGCACTAACTTCTTTGTATCGTCAGGGTTGATGATCTGCACAATACGTTCAGTGTCATAGAAGTTAGGGATCACTTCCACAAGGATTTTGCCGGTTAGCGCAATGGCTCTGGCGAGATTGTCCACAAAGTTGAATGTGGCCGTGTCGCCTTGCTTTTCACGGGCGATAATGGCCCTGCCGGACTTCTCGTCGCTTCGCTCCCCAAGGGAGTTCTGATACATCCCGATGGTCGATTTGATCATCGAAATCATCATCTGGCACCAGCGATCCCACCCGGCATCCGGCATGCTTGGGGCTGTTCTTTGGGGGGGGGGAACTAGAATCCCGTCAATCGTGGTCGGCTTGTACACCAAGGCTGAGAAATTCTTGGTGTTGGCATCGCGCCACATGTTCTCATAGCCTTCGTTTTGCCCTTCGGCCATGACCCAAGGTGCGCGAGGCGTCAAAGCCAAGTGAATGGCCTGCTGCGTCATCCCGAAGTTGAGCATGGACTGAGCATCACGAGCGTGCCGGGTCAATCCTTGATAAACACGCTTCCCATCAAGGATCATGTCCGATCCAACGGTGCAGATCACTGGGATGATGGACCCAGGCCAATCGTACTTCTCAAGGATTTGATTGCCGCCCGCAATGGTGTACCACTCGACCGAATAGCTTTCCACCTCGCGCTCACGAAGGATGGTCACGCCCTCAGGCGGGGTTGGCATTTCGTCTTTGAAGCCTTTCGCCCCATCGCTCATCAGCACCATTACGCGCTTGGTGCAGACCCTGCGATAGTAATCAGCAACCAGGATGTTCTCTTTGCCGTCCGACCACTCGCGGGGAATGTCATCCCAAGAAACAGGATCGGCCTCAGGCCACTTGCTTTCAAATTCATACTTGCTGTAGGGTTGGACGACAAACACCCATTCACGGTCTGACCCGTCGGGCTGCTGGTACTCGGTCGATGCGTAGACCGAACTGGAGTCTTGAATAGGCTTGAGGACTAGCTTTTGATCGAATCCATCGGTGTCGGTGTACTCAGAGCAAATGCGCCACCAACCTCTGCCACCAACCACCGCAGACTCAAACGCTGCATCGTAGACGGCCTCTGCGTTAGAGTCGTTCTCAATGCCTCGGATAAGGCCCTGGAGGATTTCCGCCACTTCCTTGGATGCGTCACCACTTGCAGGGTGAATGCGCACGCCTGGACGATTCTGGCGCTGGTCATTGACGACTTGGGAAACGAACTGCCTAAGCTGGTTGAACTCTAGGCACAGTTCTTTCCACTGCCTGCGCTGCTGCTTTACTTCTTCCGGCCACTGATAGCCAGGGGAATAGACAAACAGCGTATCCGCTTTCTGGTTGTCGCGGTTGTCCTTGTCCGTGGACTGAATCAGCTCGAAGCGCTCCACGGCCTCTTCGAGAATCTTCTTTGCTTCTTCTGAATCAGGCTTCATGTTTGTGTGCGCTTACATCAATTATTGCATTATCCATGGGAAGGGTAGTAATTACCAGAGGTAGGCATGAAATCCTCTATATTTATGGCTTTCCTCGGCTTTTTCGACCCAACCATGTCCGCCCCACGGCCCAGCATGCCCAAGGTGTCCACGCCGTCATCAGGAGAGCCGGCAGGGAATACGAGGCACTGGCGCTGTAGCTCAGACACCCAAGCAGCACGCGGCCACCACAACCGCCCCATCCCAGCCACCGCAATGATTGCCTGCGCTTTGGTCGGCTTGTCCCCGATGTGCGGGAGCCATTCGATGCGACAACTAACGCGGCGCTCTATCATCCGTTGTTTTAGCCTACCCTCAACAGCCCTTCGGATAGGCCCGGTCTCCCCAAACCACGCAAGGGGAGACCACTTAGCCATCATGTCGATTTTCTTCTCAATCCACACCTCAGGCCCGGTCTGACCTCTCCACCAGTCCAGCAGGTAGTAAGATCCATCCGGCGCAATTCCTAGGATGCCGTGCTCGGTCCAATCCCCATCCTCTGGGGTAACTGCATAATCGCTGGCCCCGATGATCTGCATTCCCTCAGGGCACGACTCATACCGCACCATGTCATCCTTGCGGAACAAGATGCCATCATCAGGGGCTGGCCGCTGCTGATATAGGCTCGACCATGTACGCCGGTTCAGCCGGAACTGTGCCCAATGCTTTTCATCAAACCATTCGGTCCATAGCATTTCCCCAGGCTTGCGGCCAAGAGGGTCCGTGTTGGTTGTGCTTTCGGCCTGCAGGCACAGCACGCGCCAGACATTGCCGTCCCGACACTGAATATCACCAGACTCACCCGCCCAACTCTCAGGCAGGATGCGCCCGCAAATGTCGTCCTCGTGCCATCGAGTATTGATGATCACAACCCACCCGCCAGGGATAAGACGGGTCAACAGATCATCCTCATAGGCTTGGTACGTCCTGTCTCGGATCACTTGAGAGTCAGCCTGTTCACGGCCTTTCACTGGGTCATCGATCACAATCCCGTGTGCTCGGTTGCCGGTGACCCCGCCCATGATGCCGCAAGCGATGTATTCCGATCCATTGGACAAGGCGAACTCATCAGCCGCCCTAGAATCGTCGTTGAGTGAGCATTGGAGGATGCCGATAGTCTCAGGCGATCTCAACATCTGGCGGGTTCTGCGCCCATGCCTGCGGGCCAGATCATCACCGTAGCTGGCCAGGATCACCCGGCGATTAGGCAAAGTCCCGAGATACCAGCTTGGCGCGACCACCGAAGCGTAAGTAGACTTAGCCGACCCAGGCGGGGCCATGATCATCAATCGACCGTGCGGCGTCTCCATACAGCGCTGCATTTCATCCAAGATCAAGCCGTGGTGCTTGGCTTGCTGGGTCTCGATCAGGGGGATTTTGCTGTTCTCCTCCGCATCAATGGCAGGAGAGCCAGGGACAGGAACACGTGAGGCAAACGCCCTCAGGTTACGGCGGCACTGCCGTCTATCCAGCAGCACAGCAGCAGCTTGCTCAGGACTTAGCGCGGCTTGCAATTTTCGCCAAGTCTTCGTCAGACAACAAAGCAGCGCTTACCTGAAGCGGCCCACCATCTGCGCCAGTCAGCTCCACCGCCTTGAAGTCGCCGTACTTCTTCGGTCGGAGCTTCCCAGCCATCCATTTGCGAGCATCAATGCGCAACTGGGATCTGCGAATGTTGTCGCCATTCAGCATCCATCCAGCATCATCCTTGCCATTCGCTTCCATCCAGTCATTCTTGGAATTGTCGGCAATTGACAACACATCGTCGAACAGAGCATCTGCCTGGACCTCCCGCGCGCGCGTGTATTGGTCACGGAACTGCTCAAACTGCCCCAGCCACCGGAAAACAGTTGCCTTCCTTGGCATGTTGTCCTCGGAGCAAATCGAGCGCAGGCTTTCCCCGTCTGCCAATCTCTCGCAGATTTCGTCGGCTACCTCTTGCGTAAACTCTGATTGACGCGGCATGCTCTTATGTTAGCACACGCAAACCAAAAAGAAAAGCCACCTGTTACAGTGGCTTAAGGTCTTGTTTGACCATGGAGAAACTTGATTTTGTGGTCCGCCGTGCAGGAGTCGAACCCACATCAGTCTGACTAGAATTCAGAGGCATTATCCAGTTATGCTAACGGCGGATTGGTTTAGCTCCAAATCCTCCTCCACCACGGTCTAGGGAATGCTTCTTCCCATGCCTGTTGCGGCGTTAAGCCGATCCCCAATGAATACCAAAAACCTTCCACATCAGGTTTTGACAATACATACCAAAACCCATCTATTTTGATGATTCTCGGTACAGCTTTTCCACTCTTCATGCCTTGCTCCTGTGTTATTGGGTGGGGTGGCCGGTCTGTTACCTCCGGCCCGGTTTCACGTAGCGACGGGCTGCATTTCACCGTACATCTAGCAGCACTTCTTACACAATCCCCAGTCGCACCATTACAGTGCGTTACGGCGGGTTTGCCTAGCATCGTCGCTGCGGGTCAGCATCCCGCATTCACCCCATAAACTTGTTATGCACAAAATATCCCCATCGCGCCGCCATTAAATCTGCCCAATACCATTCATCGGGAAGTTTTCCTTCTACGCGCAGACGATAGTTTTTCTTTATCAAATGCTTTAGATACAAATGGAAAATGAGAAACTTCATTGTTACCTCAGCTCTCTAAAATCGATGTAATGGGCTGGCTGGGCGCAACTCCAGCATTTACCAGCTTTTTCACCCGCCGCCTGCCGGTAACTCTTTCTGCCATGCGGTCCTTAATCGCATACTCGGGCGTGTCTTTAGCGGGTTTAATATTCCGCCTTGCTCTCCACGCCGCAGCCCATTACATCAATCTCTAAGGCTCCGGCTTTGCACCGGATTGCATGCCTCGCGTCTATGTTCAGCCCGTTTGCCTGCATGTACCTACTAGGGCCTATCGGCGTAGAGTGCCGCACTGTTCTAAACAAACCTCATTACTAAAATCTCTGAATTAGTTAGTTAGCTCTTACTTGCTCATGGCTATCTCCTTGAGATTTCCCGCTCGTTACGCTTTGGCGAGTTTGCGAAAACACCTAAAGAACCTCTATTCTCTCCACTTCTAGGCTATCTGCAATAGGGGGTTACCCTAGTCTTTAGGCGGATCAATAAGGCGCATCCAATGCGTCAACCGCTCCACCTTGTTTCCGCAGATTTCCGCATCCCTCCAGCACATTTTTCCGGTCGCATTTGGGTGATATGCAGCCCAAAAGATGCGGCGCGGCGAATACAAGTGCTTTAGGTCTGGATGCCACAAACAGCCCATGATTGGAGTCCCATCCTTTGGCGCTGTTTCAATCGGCATCCATTCCATTAATCGTCCCAGCCTTCCATTTCATTCTCCTGTATGTTGGTTGATGGCGGCCGCGTAGTCGCAACCCTACGTTTTCACGCTTGACCATCATGTATTTAAGCTAGGCATTAGCGGGCGTTACCCCTCCGTTGCTTTTCACCCTAGGGCCAGCCTAAATACATCATGACCATCATGGGGGCGGACTATTTTGCACCCGAATATCCTCTGGGCCTGGGTGCTTCCAGATTCCAGCCTCTCCCCTAAGGGTCTCTCGGAATAATCCGCCTTCATGATAGCCCCCGCTACTCTCCCGGGGTGGTCACTTCCTCTATTTAATCACACAAATAGAGCCATTGGACGCCTTTCGACCCCAGCTTAATCAGCGCCTGCACGCCAATTTCTGCGGCCATGGACAGGATGCTGTTTCGCTTTTCAGCATCAGCAGCAGCATAAGCAGCAGCATAAGCAGCAGCAGCAGCAGCAGCAGCAGCATAAGCAGCATCATCAGCAGCAGCATAAGCAGCAGCAGCAGCATAAGCAGCATCATCAGCAGCAGCATAAGCAGCATCATCAGCAGCATAAGCAGCATCATCAGCAGCATAAGCAGCAGCAGCGCGCGCCGCTCTTGCCACCGCAACCACTTGGCTAAATTCAGTCAGCGCCTCGCACGCGACGGATGCCGCCTCAAGCGCCACCTTATGCGCCGGGATGACTTCTCCAGCAGCGCGCAAAGCGACCGGCAGAATCTGCCTTGCAGTCTGCAAAACTACTTCTTTTGCAAATTCCTGCTGGTCGATCGTATCGCTCCCGAGTTGCGCTACCGCAACACGGCGCATGCCTTTTGCCCTGGCCGCATTGTCGGACCAGCGCGAGTCGTTCAGCCGGATTTTGAAGCTGCGGACGGCAGACCCAACACAGCTAGGCTCGTCGCCGTGAGGCATGCCCATGGCGTAACAAACTGCCGCCTCAACACACATTTGTCCGGGGATGGGCTCACCCAATCCACTCGAAAGCCCGCAATCAACCGTCTCAACGACCTTTTGCGCGATTTCTTTGGTGATTTCAACTTTTTGCATTTTGCACTCCTGTTAGGTTTTGGTGATGCATGCCCCCTGTCACGAGGCATGCTGCTGGGAGTTACTGTATTTCCCTTCCGCCTGTTTGTCATTGGGACAAACCCTAGGTTCTAGCAGAAAGTTTCCGATTCGCCATCCAGTCCCGGCTAATCTGCCCCTTCCCAGGCTCCACAAATGCCATGAACCGAGTGTCTACGCCTGTCGGGATGATCGTTACCTTTACACCCTCCGGCCAGATCACGTTAGCCTGCTGGTGCAGCCGCTTGTGGTCTATTTGCTGCTGGGTTGTTGCAATAATCAAGCCAGAATCTCGCGGCGCAAGGTTCACGCGCTCCGGTCTTTGGTAGCGCTCCAGGCCTTTTTCTTTCCTCGCATTGGCACGCTTATTGCGTCCTTTCTCTGCGGCAAGCTCTCGGCGGCGCTGGTTTGTGGCCTCTTTCCGCCTTGCAAGCTCTATGCTGGCTTGCTTTTGGTACTCGCTGCACGCCTTGGGGTCAGTGAAAAACCGAAAGCTCTTGTCCGCGCCGCCCTTGAACAGAGTACCGGCCCTTGTCAGGTCAGACATGTAAACGCTGATAGAGTTCCGGTTCTTGCCCAAAATATCTGCTATTTCTTGGGTGCTGCGGCCATCCGGGGAATTGCACAGGGCAACGATTTGGCGGGCAAGTTCGCTTGTTCTTGAGGCGGGCATTATTTCATTGCCTTTCCAATTTCAGCAGCAGCGCGGACAACCGCTTTTTTGTCGTCGGAATCAGATGCGCAAAAAACCTCTTCGCAGCTTTCGGAGTCATAGCGGATAACGTCCCATCCTCCGCCCTCCATTGGGATCAAGCCAAATCTAAGTGCTACCTGTAGCCGTCGATTGTCTCCATCATCGTTGAGCGGGTCCCATCTTTTTTCCATCCCGCGCACGCGCAGGTATTCGCCTTGTGCTCCATCTGGATATGGAGGGAAATAGATGAATTCATATCCAGCAGCCTTAGCCGCCAGCTCTAACAACTCCCGGTCAGTCTCTGCGCTCATTTCATTGCCTTCGTAATCGTGCTCAAGGCCTCTACCTGTGCGGTTAGCTCTGAGCGCTGGGTTAAAAGAAGCTGGATTAGCTTTTCCTGCTGGCCGTTGCGCAGGGTTAGTGCGTCAACGATTGCCAGCAGCTCGGCTAGCTTTTGTTCTGGGTTCATTTGCTGGCCCGGATAGCATCACGAATTGATATTGATGTATCCAAAACACCGATATCAAATCCAAAATCTCGTGGCCTAAATTGAGTGTCAGATAGCCGGTAATGTGCAGCCATCGTATCCTGATAAATTTTGTATTCGCGCCCAGCAATCTCCGCATCCTCTTCCTTGGTTGCAGAGCGGATGGCGGCGGCGAATTTTTTAATAGCCACCTCTGAATGCCCGTAATCCGTCATCCAATCGCCCAAGTCCGGATCAGTCAATCCAGCCTCGCGCGCCATGCGCAAAACGTCTTCTCTGTTCATTCCATCACCTGGGGGAAGAGTTGCAGCGGTCGATAACAGCACGTATGCTTCTAATCTCTTGCCATCGCAAAGCGATTTTTTCCGTCACTGCCCACTCAAGCACATCTTGCAATTCAGTCAGCAACTCATCCCGCTCCTCCTGCAATCTCTGGGCGATTGCCTTGATTGAGTCAAGGGCGGATTCTTCGATTTCGATACGGGCCATTTCTACCTCCTGTTGGTTGATTGTGTGCTTAGCTCGGAAGGCCGGGCAGCCCGGGCAGGCATTGAACTGGGCCATAGCGCTTAACAGCCCTCCTATCAAACCATTCGACTTGCGTCTTTCCTTTTTCTTCCGAACTAAACATACACCTCTAGTATCTACATGCCAGCCCAGGCTTATTAGGGCTGGCGGCTGGGATGGTCAGAGTTCTTTTGCCTTGTTGGCTGCGGCTTGTAGCGCAAAAAGAGCATGACTAGCAACAGAAAACTCTCCAGGTTTTGTGCTTACTGCGGTAACGCTTAGGTCGTTAATTGCTTTAAATAGGAGCACATTCATTTCTGCAAGCCTAATGATTTCGGTAGACGCATCTTCAAGCACACTTTGAATGTGGCGCTGACTGCATGTGGTTGAAATGCGGTGCGGATTAATCATCGCCCATTCCAATGCTTTCATTTCGGCTTCTCCTGTTTGGTTGCGATGAATGAATTATCGGCCCGTCAACAAGAAAAACAATAGAGGAAACCCTAATGTCTTTTCATCCAGCATTTACAGGCCAATACATCAGACAAGTCCCGTCATCCTCTATCGGCGGGGCCATCCATGAGGTGCGCTCGCCAGCAGGCGATGCCCACAAAACACGTCTGCACATACCGCAAAGCTCGGACTGAGCGCCTAGGCATCTAGTGCAGTCGCTTGGCAGTGTTTTAACCTCTTGCATCACGCAACTCCTTTAGCTTTCGCCGGTACGTTTCCTTGATCTGAATCAGTTCCTCGCGGCTCCATTTGTGCGGCACATTATCCGCCTCCAGGGCCTCCCATTTCTCTTGCCCGATCCGCGCTATCGCCCCGGCCTTTATCTGGTGCGGCTTGGCCCCGTGCGGACCGTTACAGCCCTCGCACTCTCCTAGGCAATTGTCCTCATTGAACCGAAGGTGCCCAGCAGCTCCACGGCTTCTAACGTGGCCTGCGTGCTGCACTCGTCCAGGCTCCGAAGCGAACGCCCTGCCACACACAAAGCAGCCTTTGTCCTGGTCTCGCTCACGAACGAAACTATTGAAGGCCACTTGCGCTTCCGCAATCAACTTGGCAATACTTTTCAGAGCCTGCTTTCTCTCCCGGTCGCTGGCGCGCTCTGCTTTCTGCTGCGCCTTTACCCTCTTCGCCTCTTCCCTGTCTCTCTTTGCAATCAGGGCCAGCGCCCAGCCCTCGGCGCACTCTACGTGAACGATCTGGCTGGGCCTTTCTTGTACTAGCTTACCCCTGCAATGGGCGCACCGCGCACGCTTAAACGCCATGCGTCATTCAGTCCTTGCGAGGCGTTGCGGCATCTTGCAAGTTTTGCACCATATCGCTCAAAGCCTCTGCGGTATAAGGCTTGTCTTTGTCCGTCAAAGACCCGCCCAACGTAACAACGTCCGCCGCCAAAGAGACGGGCACCGTGACAACAGCCGTAGCCGCCTTAGCCAACGATTCAAGCATTCCAAACATGATCACACTCCTGCAATGCCTCCAGAAATAGCGCGGAGGCTCCCGCTTTACTGATATTTTCTTGGACTTTTGTAAATCGGCTCAACACCTGATTGGACCGCCATCGCCACTAAAAATTCCATCCAACTGCTAAAAACCTTTTTGCCCATCTTGCTCGTGCGCTGCGGCAGCATGATCACCCTGCCGTCAAAAGCAGCCATTCGCATTTCGCCCTTCCAACAGCCAGTAAGGACATTTTTCCAATCCTCATCCGTAGCCCACTCCATCACGCCGTTGATGCATAGCTGTTTCTGTTGCGCAAAGCCGGCAAGGTAGGGCCATTGGGCGGCGTTCTGATCAAGGCTGCGGGTTGGCTCGCTGATTGCTACCGCGTAGCCCTCTGGGGCCTCTCGGATAGCCTCGCAAGCTCTATTCCTAGCCTCTTGATGGGC
>Ga0181344_1000121_pt1 | contig 32377 bp, 35 predicted proteins | sample Su13VDMLBDD_FD_130098 | JGI IMG/M metagenome (GOLD analysis project Ga0181344, IMG submission 130098) | Freshwater viral communities from Lake Michigan, USA - Su13.VD.MLB.D.D | ecosystem: Environmental > Aquatic > Freshwater > Lake | place: USA: Michigan | collected 2013-07-15
AAGTCCCATGTGGATCACTCCCGTTACCCCCGCCGCTCATCGCTTTGGGGAAAGGTTCACATGGCTCAATTCTCAGTGGAAATTACCCGCCTATCCGGCTCAGTTCTGGGTGGAAATCAACAGTCTTGAGACACGCCGCCAGTGCGGGGCCGGTGACAAACGTCAAAGGCTCATAGGGGATGGGACAATAAAAATCCGCTTCGGGCAGCACGCCGGTGCGCGACATCAGAACGACCTCGAGGTCGGACGAGGCTGGGTCCAGATCGAAACGGAGCGTGCCATTCCTGCTGCGGAACCGCCCATGCTGGTTGACTACGGCCATGGCCGCGTCGATCGAGCTGAGCGAGGTTCCCATGATCCCGACCCTGACCGCGGGAATGGCCGCCTCGATCAGCCCTGACCAGGGACTCGGAAAGTAGGTCCGCGTGGCCTCATCGACATCAGGGAACTGGTGCCCTGTTGCCACGATTACCCGGTCGAACGGACCATCCCGGACAGCAAGGGTCGTCGCGGTCAGTCCCTCTTCACCCGTTCCGATGTCCAGAACCTCGGTGTTTTCATGGATGGCGATCCTGTGGCCCGCAGCCCGGGCGTCCTCCACCAGGTCGAGCAGTTGATCGCGGAAGTATTCGCCCAGCAAAAGCCGCGGCGTGAACTGACGGTCGTCCAGATCCTCTGGGTCGAGGCCGTAGGATGCCAGTCGTGCCGGCGGCTGCGCCTCGAGCCATTCCAGGTAAGTGCTGACGACCGGCGGGATCTCGATGCTGGCGATATTGGCCAGCATCGACTTGTTGGCCGTCTGTGGCGAATAGGGCATGCCGATCCCTGCACGCGGACCACGCTCATAAAGCGTGACATCAAGGGGAAGCCCGGCGCCGAGCAGGTGTTTCAGACTGTAGATCCCGGTAGGGCCTGTGCCGATAATCGCAACTGCTCGTCGTGCCGTCATCTGAACTTTCCCTTGGAGCAGCCCACAGGCTTTGCAATCCCGATTGGTCGGAAGATCCGTTGCAGCGAAATGCGCATCTTGAAGCGGGGTTCCAAGACGTTGGCGACCTGATTTTCAGGTGTGTCGCGCCGATAGCATCATCACTCGCCGGTTGGTCTCCATCCATAAGGAGGTCCGCCCTGGAACCGTCGCCCAAAGGCAGCAACTCATACAGGTAAGCACGAGAAGAGGACACGCCTGCGCCGATCATGTGCGCTGTCGAGAAGGACCTTGCAAAGCCAGGCATTCTCGCGACACGAGACATCTTGTGAAAACCCCTTGACGCGGATACGGGGTTCTCTTCTTGTTCCCTGTATTCTCGCGGTGATATTGGAACGGTCATGATCGCAGAGACCCCGGCCGACGACTCTCCCAACCCGCCTGTTCCTGAGCTTGAACGGCGTCTGGCCCAACAGGCGCTGATTGCTGAATTCGGCCGCTTCGCCCTCAAGAACAATACGTTGCAAGCCATCCTGGATGAAGCTTGTCGCATTGCAGCGGATGGGCTTGAAGTGGGCTTTGCAAAGGTGCTCGAACCCTTGCCCAAGGAGAACGCTCTTCTTCTGCGCGCGGGGATCGGCTGGAGGCCCGGGTTGGTCGGACATGCCCGGATCGGAGCGGATCTGGAAAGCCCCGCAGGCTACGCCTTCAAGACAGGCGAGCCGGTGATTTCCAACCATCTCTCAGAAGAAAAACGTTTCCGCACGCCGAAGCTGATGGCGGACCACGGGGTCAAGCGCGCGGTCAACGTGATCATCCAGGGTGAAGGCATGCCATTCGGGGTTCTCGAGGCCGACAGCCGCGATCCCGGAGCCTTCAATCCGCATGACATCCACTTTCTGCAGGCGCTCGCCAACACGCTTGGCGTGGCCATCGACAAGGAGGCAGCACGAAGCAGGATCGAGGAGCTTGGCCGCGAACTGGCCCGGCGGGAGGCCCATCTGCGGCGCGCGGTCGAACTCAACCCGCAGATCCCCTGGGCGGCCAATGCAGAGGGGCAAATTGTCGAGTTCAACGAGCGATGGCTCGACCTGACAGGCCTGACGCTTCAGGACGCCGAAGGAGAGGGTTGGCTTGAAGCGATCCATCCCGATGATCGCTCTGCCTCCCTTTCGGCTTGGAGGCACGCCATCGAGACGGGCACGTCCTTTGACATCGAACAGCGCGTCCGCATGGCAGGTGGCGATTATCGCTGGATGCGCAGCCATGCCCATCCCTGGCAGGATGCGCGGGGCGGGATCGCGATGTGGTATGGCGCAACCGAGGATATCCACGAGCGCAAGCTTGCAGAGCAGGCCGTGGCCCAGAGCGAGGAGCGTCTCAGCATCGCCGTCGATGCGGCGGCGCTCGGGCTTTTCGACCATGACCTGGTCACCGGCACAATCGACTGGGACGGGCGCATCCGCGACATCTGGGGCATTGGGGCCGAGGAGCCAGTCAGCTTTGCGACCTTCGCGGAGGGCATACATCCCGAGGACCGGGCAGCGATGCAGGCCGCGCTTGATCAAGCGCTCGATCCGCAGGGCGATGGACGTTCTGCGGCCCGGTATCGCGTCCTGCGCCGTTCGGACAAAGACACCCGATGGGTTGCTGCCTACGGACGGACGACCTTTGCCGAAGGGCGCCCCGTGCCTCTGGTGGGCATCGTGCAGGATGTTACCACCCAGGTCGTGGCCGAGGAGCGACTGCGGCGCGCCCTGGCCGACAAGGATCTTCTATCCCGCGAGATTGATCACCGCATCAAGAACAGCCTGTCGATGGTCGGAGGGCTGCTGCGCATGCAGGAGCGGGCCGTGTCGTCGCCAGAGGCAAAGAAGGCCTTGGCCGAGGCCTCGACCCGTGTTCTGAGCGTGGCCCGTATCCACGAGCAGCTGTATCGCTCGGCGAACATGGATACGGTCGAGTTCGGGGCATACCTGCAGCGTCTGACAGAAGATATTGTATCCTCCTTGGGTTCGGGAAATGCGCAGATCACTGTCAAGGCCATGACGATGCTTCTGCCCATCGATCAGGCGCTGCCGCTTGGCCTGATTGCAAGCGAGCTTCTGACCAATGCCCTGAAGCACGCGCGGCGGGGTGACGAGCCCGTCCCGATCCAGGTGCACTTCGGGCCAGGCCAGGACGAAGGAGGCTTCAAGCTTGTCGTGGCGGACCATGGTCGCGGGTTGCCCGAGGGCTTTGACATAAGCGGTCAGGCAGGCCTCGGCATGCGCCTGATCGTGTCGCTGAGCAGCCAGTTGGATGCCACGGTCGAGGCGATCAATACCGCCCAGGGAGCGCAGTTCACGGTGTCGACGGGAGCTGGGACGGCCTAGCCGCTGTCCTGCGGACAACGTCCGTCCCGAGGAAAGGGGGGTCAGGGGAAAGCCTTGTCCTCTGGCGTGGCCATTCTGCTGGCCTTCGTCGTCAGCGGTTGGGGAGAAGCTGGGATAGACATCGCAGGACCTGATCAGGACTGAAGGGCTTATCAAGGAACAGGGCACCCTCAGGCAGGGTGTCGGGCTCAGGCCGCTGGGCCCCAGAGGCGACCAGGATCGCGATGTCCGGCATGTCACGGGCGCAGCGCCGGGCCAGGTCGTAGCCGGTCATCTTTCCCGGGGGCATCTGGACATCGGTAAAGAGCAGTTCAATCTTTGGGCTGCGGCGGAGCAGGATGTCCAGAGCCTCTTCAGCTCCGGCGGCGGTCAGCACCTGAAACCCTGCCTTGGTCAGGATGGCCTGAACATCCATCCGGATGAGCGGCTCATCGTCCGCCACCAGAGCATATCGTTCAAAACGGTCCATGATCTGAGAGTCCCTTCTCGGTCTGCGGGAGAAGGGCTGCAGAGCCGTTGCAGTTCCAAGATGCCGACAGATTGATCCGGTGTTGGCACACCTGACATGATGAGCGCTTTAGATTATGAGATTTTATCTGTTCGAAGAAACGTTATCACACGGGGGTTTTCCCGGCGGTTGGTATGTGTTTACGGAACTGTGCCGACAGCGGGGCGGTTATACGCGGTCATTTCCAGCAGCAAAGATCACGAAAAGATAGCGGCATGACCAAGAACGATGAGCAGTCAGTCCCGGACACGGTCAGGGCGATCGAGGAAGCTGACAAAACAATGGCGCAAGACGCTGGCCGCTTTCGCCATCATCCCGTAGTCACGTCATTGGGCTTGGTGAGCGAGATCGCGGACCAGATCCCGTTGTCGCTGGTTTGTGGCGGCGTCATGACGGCCGGGCTCATCTCCGATCGTCCCCACCTGGCCCGAACGGGCGTGCGGATGATGGCTGCCCATGTGCTGGCAAACAGCATCAAGAGGGCGATCAAGAACCGGTTTCGACGAACCAGACCAGGTGTGATGCTGGAGGGTGAGGACTATGTCTGCGAACCTGGGGAAACCGAGGGCGGTCACGATACATCCTTCCCCTCAGGCCATACAGCCGGTGCTGTTGCTGTCGCAGCGATCATAGCCTCCGATATCCCAAAGACGGCCGTTCCGGCTTTCCTGACAGCCAGCCTGATTGCAGGTGTTCAGGTGCCGCGTGCCAAGCACTACCCGATCGACATTGCTGCAGGGACCCTTCTTGGCCTCTCTGCGGCAATGATCGTGAAAAGGCTTTATCCCGAAAAATGAACGGACCTTCTGCGGCTATCGTGCTGGCTATGAACAAAACCGAACAGCCAAGACCCCTACCCCGCCTCAACAAATAATGCTGCGATGGTGTCGGTCGGGAAATGAACGCGAGATGCGGGTGCGATGTGGGAGCGCGAGCCTGGCTCTGGTCGTCTGATGACGTCAGTCTTCATCAAGACAATCACATCATGCCTTTTTGATGCTGAAACCCATTGGCGTTGGCAAAAATAAAGCATGGGGCGCGGCGGTCGGATTTCCTCCTGCCCCGCGGTCACAAGGCTTTGTTCTTTTCAAGTCAAATCCGTTCCCTCTTCATCCGCTTGGCCAGTATCTTTTCTCTGATCTTGCCCCAGTCTGCTGCAAGCCTCTCTGTTAATGATTGCGCCCCACGGGATCAAATTTTGCGGAACGCAATTCCTGTCTGTCCGTTGATCATTGCTGACGACGGGGACGAGAATGGCTGACGAAACTGAGCGCGATTTCATTCCCGTTGTTGAAGAAACAGCCACTGTCTCGACCCGGCGGGTTGTCAGTGGCCGTGTCAGGATTGTCACCCAGACTGAGGAGATAAACCACCTCCTGCCAACTGACCTTGCGAGCGTTGAGGTTGATGTGGTCCGGGTGCCGATTGACCGTCGGATCGAGACAATCCCGGACGTCGTGACGGAAGGCGAAGTGACCATCATCCCCGTGGTCGAAGAGCGCCTGGTCGTTACGCGCGAACTCTATCTTCGTGAAGAAATCCATGTTCGCCGTATCGAACATAAAGAGACAGTTGACGTGCCCGCGACAACCCGCCGCCAAACCGTCCAGATCGAGCGCTTGCCCGCCGAGCTGGAGCAGCCCCCTGAAAAGGACGATCAAGATGACCTATGAGAATGAACTCGGTGCTTCCGGCACGCTGTCCGTTTCTGCCATGTTCGATAGCCAGGCCGAGGCGCAGCGCGCGGTCGAGCGGCTGAATCAGGCCGGGATAACCTCGGAGCGCATCCGGCAGGTGGCGGGGGGGAGTGACACTGCTTCTCGCGCGGGCACCGTTGAAGATCGCAACAAAGGTTTTTGGGATAGTCTCGAGGACTTCTTTTTTCCCGATGAAGATCGGTATTCCTATGCCGAAGGGCTGTCGCGTGGCGGCTACCTGGTGACCGTGACAGGGCTGTCCGGGGCCGATTACGAGACCGCTCTGGATATCCTCGACGACGAAGGCAGCATCAATCTTGAAGAGCGTGAAGAAAGCTGGCGCTCAGAGGGCTGGAGCGATTACAAGTCCAGCAGCTATGCCTCGGGCAGCACGGCATCCGCCTATGGCGCCCGTGCGGGTGCAACGGGTGATCTGGACAGTCCCTATGTTGACGAGGACAGCGCGGGCGCTGATGCGTCCTTGCGGCAAGGTCGGGATCTGCGCGGAGACGAGACGATCCCTATCGTGGAGGAACGTCTTCGCGTCGGCAAGCGCGAAACCGGCCATGGCCGTGTCCGGGTTCGCGCTTATACCGTCGAAGAGCCCGTCAGCGAAAGCGTCGACCTGCGCGAGGAGCGAGTTGAGGTCGAGCGCCGGCCTGTCGACCGTCCTCTGACAAACGCGGATACTGCTTTCCAGGACCGCACGATCGAAGCTGAAGAATACCGCGAAGAAGCGGTCGTTCAAAAGGAAGCCCGCGTGGTCGAGGAGATCGAACTCCGCAAGACCAGCGAAACACACCGCGAAACAGTCTCGGACACCGTCCGACGCACCGAAGTCGAGATCGACGATGATCGTGATGGGCCGAACCGCCAAGGTCTGGACCCCGAAGTGGGAAGCCGGGATCATGACAATCGCAAGCCCTGAGGCTTGATTTGATCACATGATTTGGCCCCGCAAGTGCGGGGCCTCTTCTTTAGTCGAGAGCTTTGATCAGCGCTTTAAAAAAAACCATCCTTATGGATTAAGGATCAGAGGGGCCTCCGAAAGGATTTCACGCAATACGCTACAGGCAGCGATTAGCGGCGTGCGGTCGCAAGACCGAGAACAAGGCCGATGCCCATTGCCATGCTCAGGGCAGCAATCGGTCTTTGCCGAACATAGTCGATTGCTTCTTCATAGCCCAACTCAGTATAAAAGGCAGCCTCTTCAGCTTTCCTTTTGCCTATGTCCAATGCTTTTCCGGCGTAGTCTTGTCCGGCTGCCCTGACCTCTTGAACAGACCCTCGCAAACCCTCCACAGCATCGCTTGCCAGCGTGGATGCCTTCTCAACAAAGCTCATGGCGTCGTCCCGCAGGTCTGGCGTTCCTTCGCTTGGAGATGCGGCATCCTCTTTCTTTTCCGGGAAACCTGATCTTTGCGTCATTGCGTCTATCCTCTTGGTGATTGGCTGAAAGCAATAACAAGATGGACAGCTTGGTGTTCCATTGCTCTCGAGCGACGGCACCCTGATGATCACCTGTATGGACCTGCCGGGATGAAGGTGGTCTTGCCCCCATTTCACCGGACACTCAGGCGGTTGCGGTTTGAGCAGCGATGAACTCGCGGGGCGAGCGCATCTTCAGCCCTGAGTGCGGGTGGTTGTCGTTGTAATCCTTGAACCAGCTTCCGATCAACTCAAGCACGGTCTGAGCATCCGGCAGCGGCGTCACCTGGACGTAGTCGCGCTTCAGCGTCTTTACGAAAGCCTCGGAGATGCCATTGCTCTGTGGGCTGCGGATCGGGGTAAAGCAGGGCTTCAGCCCGATCTGCCGGGCGAAGATCTGCGTTTCCTTCGCAATATAAGGCGAGCCGTTGTCGGACAGCATCTCAATGACCGAAGGGGCGCGACATGTGCCGAAGCGGCGTTCGACAGCTTCGAGCATGATGTCGCGGATATCGGACCCGCTGATGCCAGCATTGACCACAGCCTTCCAGGCGATGATCTCGCGATCATGGGCATCAATGATGAAGGCGCCGCGGATCACATCGCCGTTCCAGCAGATGAACTCAAAGCCGTCGCTGCACCAGCGGAGGTTCGAGCGCATCACGATGACCTTTCCGTCATGGATGTGCTCCGGCCGCTCGGAATACTTGCGTGCCAGCAGCAGGTTATGGGCCTGCATGATCCGGTAAATGCGTTTGTGGTTTACCGCTGCCAAGCCTTGCGAACGCAACTGGCGGTTCAGGAGCGCCGTGATGCGCCGGTAGCCATAGGTCGGCCGCGCCGCGACGAGTGCCGTGATCAGCGGCACCAACGCCGCGTCTTGCGCTTTATGGTAGCGCCGCCGCGGCTTCGCTTTGCCTTGAAGCCGGTCGACCAGGTTAGAGCGGGCGACGCCCAACGTCTCTGCCACCGTCTTCACTGGAAATCGCCCTTCAGTGGCGACCGCGCGAGCAAGGTCGGTTTTTTTACCCGTGACTTGTCCAGAGCCTCCCGCAGGATGTCCGCCTCCAGCGTCTTGCGACCGAGCGCGCGCTCAAGTTCGCGAATGCGGTCCTCCAGCTGTCGCACAACCTTGTTGCTGGTGACGTCATCATCCTCGGCCACGGCAACACTCCCCCCTTCGAGCATGAGCCGTCGCCAACGATACAACAGGTTTGGCGCTACGCCATTGCGCCGCGCAACAACCGAGATGCTGGCGCTGTCGTCGAGCGTCTCCTCGACAATTCGCAGCTTCTCGGCGGCAGTCCAGCGGCGCCGGCGGCCACCATCGGTGATGATTTCGATCCCTGACATAAGCACGTGCTCAGGCATATGCCTAAGCCTCCATGGTTATGCCCAAGTGTCCGGTCGAAATGGGGGCCAGTTCAGAAGGTCCAGCGGGGTTCTGGAACCAAGGTTGGAGTTGATCACCAAGCTTGCAGTGGTAATGGACTTGGTGTCGCGGATTGCAGGATGGAGCAGCAGGGATGTTACCCGTCTTCAGATCTGCAGCGACGAGCGTTCCTGCACAAGAAACGCCAACACCAGGCATGTGCCGGGATGAGCGTTCTGCCATTCAGGTCGTCCACCAAACTGATGGCCAAGACTGGCGACGAGCTTCATGAGGAGCCAATGAGACCAAAGGGCCAGATAAAAGCCCCGCTTCAGCGGGGCTTCTGGTTTCCAACATGCGGGCTGCGATGTAGCCGCCGGCAAACGAAGCAATGATGCCCGAAAGGACATACCAGATGCCTGCAGCGATCGAGAAGGTCGAGGCGGCCTGATTGTCACCCGTGCCTGGATCAAGCGTTGCAAGCCCGATGCCCACACCCAGCATCGTCAGAAGCACCTGAACCACCAGGGCTACCACGACGCCCGCGAAGATCGCGCCCCATGACACCTTGTTGATCATGATGGTATGGGCGTCCTCGGAAACGCTCGTGGACATCGAGGCAGTCTCGGTCGACAGCAGGGGTTCGCCGGAAGAATAGCTCATCTTTAGAAACCTCTGGCAGGGGCGACGGCAGGATCCGGCGCGTATGAGGAAAGTCTGCAGGTTTAAACCTTCCAAATACCCTTTCGTTCCGATTGCGCCGGGTGCTTCGCACCATCTCGAGTCCACAGGAAAGAGATGTCTCACCGAGCACTCGTCGCTCTGGTCCGGATCAACCGCTTTATTGCGACGCGTCTTCCCCTGCTCCCGGACCCTGCAAGCCTGGCGGCGGGACGCCCTCCGCGTCGGGGTCGCGGCCGTGGCTGCGGTCCAGAAGGCGCATCAGCGGCGTGACGGTCAGACCGTGCAGGAAGACCGAGATCACCACCACCAGACCGACGATGGCCCAAAGGCGATCCGCCCCGTCAATCTCCATGCTGTTGAGGCCGTAGGCCAGATAATAGAACGATCCCACGCCCCGGATGCCGAAAAACGCGATCGTCAGCTTTTCGCTCCCCGTGGCCTTCAGCCCCGCCAGGCCGATCAGCCCCGTGACCGGCCTGATCACGAGCAGGATCACCAGGGCCGCGACGATGTCGGTCCAGACCAAGGCACCCAGCAGCCCGTTCGCCAGGGCGCCGCCGAAGAGCAGCAGCAGGACCATCATTGCCAGACGCTCGACCTGTTCGGTGACATCGTGCATCTCGCGGTGGAAGTCATGAGAGCGGTGGGCATGGCGAAAGGTCAGCGCGGTCACGAAGACCGACAGGAAGCCATAGGAATGGATCATCTCGGTCAGGCCATAGGAGATGAAGGTGGCCGCCAGGGCGATCAGGCCGTCGCCCGTCTGCGCCAGCTTGGTTTCCGCCGGGATGCGGAACGTCAGCCAGCCGAAGGCGCGGCCGATCAGGTATCCCCCGGCAACGCCGGCGCCGATTTCCCACAGGACATGATAGCCCAGCCATTTGGCCGCCCATGGCTCTCCGGTGCCGGCCGCCGCTGCCAGCACGATCGCCAGGTTGACGAAGGGAAAGGCGGCGCCGTCGTTCAGTCCCGCCTCCGCAGTCAGGCCGAAACGGACCTCGTCCTCCTCGCCGCCTTTCGGGGGGCCGACCTGGACATCGGCAGCCAGCACCGGATCGGTGGGCGCCAGGACCGCCCCCAGCAGCAGGGCGACGATCCAGGGCAGCCCCGCCAGGGTGCCGAACAGGACCGTGATAGCCAGGATGCCGAGCGGCATGGTCACGAGGATCAGCCGCCACGCAACCTGCCAGCGGCGGATCCCGAACACCCGGTCGAGCTTCAGCCCCGCCCCCATCAGGGCGATGATGACCACGAACTCCGTGAACCGCTCAGTGATGTCGGGATAGGCCAAGGGTGAGGGATCAAGCCCCACCTGCGGCAGCGAGAACAGCGCGGCGCCCAGGCCGATGCAGACGATGGGCAGCGACAAGGGCAGTCGCCGCAGCGCCAGCGGCAACCAGGCCACTAGGGCAATCAGAAATCCCGCTCCGGTCAGCACCAGGATGTAGGGATCGGGGTGAAACCATTCCATCATGCCTGTCAACGCAGCAACGGGGATTTTGGCTGACCCCCGAAGCCGGAAAAGGCAGACAATTTATGTTAACCGGGCCAGTGCTCCCAGCACCGTTGTTCGTCCAGCTTAGCTAGACCCGACCAGAATGGGCGCTTCTCGTGTCAGTGGTGAGAATGCTTCCCTACCTGCCTGTAAGCGGATCCTTGAAATGACCCATACGGTGTTCCTTCGGACGCCTTGCTGTGGCAATGGGCGATCTCGTTGGTTACCAACCCCGGTGGTTGCTGAGATCCTCAAAGCCGCCTAGATCCTGCTTTCGCGGAGGTCGCGGGGGCGGTACTGCCATTGTTCCACATCCCAGCCCTCATGCCGTTCCTTCCATGAAGCAATCTGCGTCTGGCCATGGAGCATGCAGGTCATGACGCTGACCTCGCGGGCGTCGAACAGGAGGCTGAAATCGCGGTAAGCAGGGGTGTGGCCTGCTGGTTCGGACGTAAGGGCGCAGGCACTAATTCCACGCTCGTCTTGCTGCCTGTCCTGACCTTCGCGGCGCATGCCATTCTCTGCCATAGCGCAGGCACCGCCCTGCAGACCGCCGCAAGAGCCATAAGTGCCGGTCAGCGACGCGGACTGCCACGAATGAGCCGATCTGTTTGGGAGCATCTTCGAGTGGTACTTCTTTTCCCTGAACCCGGCGCACTTCCGTGTTTGGTGGCGGCTTTGGCAGGACGGGATCGAACGCGGTCTTGAGGTTGTAGCGCAGCACGACAGCTTTGCCCACACAGGCTGGGGCGGTCAGAGTTCGTCAATCCAGTTCGCGATGTTTCCCCACGTCCAGACCATTGTACTGAGATTTCTGGCAGAAGCCTGATCCTGATCATAAGCCCAAATGCCTTTCATCGGCTTACGTTCCTCCTCGGCACACTGACGTTCCCAGGCCTGACTGCGAGATGACAAGGTGTTCTTGCTGATTACGACAAGGACGCCGGTCGATTGGCGAATTTGCTCTCGAACCTGTGCCTGCCACTGCCTGTCGTATGTTTCCTCCACCGGAGGATCGGCATATTCAAACAGCCTTTTCGTGCGAAGTGGTTCCGCCTTGATCATGTTTCGGATGCGCCTGTCTTCACTTGCGGCGGCAATGTAGATGATCTTTTTCTTGGCCATGGATGAAGTTCCTCGTGGCAATAAAGCAAATACCGATCTCATCAGGATGACCGGATGGAAACCATACTAAACCATGCCGAAGCAAGCAGAGCCCAGCCCGCACCGGCTATCCACCCTGCCAGAACATCGCTCGGATAGTGAACGCCCAGCATCACGCGGCTGAGGCTGACCAGGATGCTAATGGCGATGCCTGTCGCAACAAGTGCTCTGCGGACGTTTGCCCGCGGGCTGAGGGTTCCCAGCACGACGGCAAGGCTGATGTAGACAACAGCGGCATTGAAGCTATGTCCGCTGGGAAAGCTGTAACCTTCCACTCCCATGAGATGGGACACGTTGGTTGGGCGTGGCCGAGCAAAGCCAAGCTTCAGCAAAGCGCCGATCATCCAGCCGCTGGAAATGGTGACAAATAGGATTGCTGCCTGACGTCGCATGCCGAACAGCAGAAGCATTGCGACGGCAGATGCGGCAAGGAGGTGCCGCAACATGACACCGCCTAACGCTGTGATGTCTCGCGTCATGTCGGCTGCCCACGAGGGCCCGCGCAGTTCCAGACCGACTGAGCTCCGAAACAGCAGCAAGCCCAGGTTATCCAGGTCGGCATAACGACCGCTCAGCATCAAACCCGCAAGAACGGCAAAGACCACCCAGCAGAGCGTCGCACAGATCAGCGCCGCACGCAGACTGAGAAGCGCGTGGCAGCGGGAGGCATCCGTCTTAAGGCTTTCGCCCGCGGCTGCATGATGATCTTGAGGCGAGTTCAGCATATGGTTCAGGCACACGATGTTGGGTGCAATCCGTAAATTGTCGAACTGCGCCTTTCTTCCAAAGCCGTCTTGTTGGGGAGCAGAGTGTGGAGGCGCTGCACGGCATGATACCTCGGCCGCAGTCCGTCTCCAATGTCGAGGCAATCCCGATCATAGGGAAAAAGACTCGCCGAGGCGAGGCCCTTTCTCTCGTCTGCAAGGGGTTCAGATCTTGGTGCGATCGATGTTGTCGCGGTCCACGCTGCTCAACGTATCGCGACTGCCATCGACATTGTCCTTTTCGATCTCGCGATCAACAGGGCGGCGCGCGATCTGGACCCGCTCCTCAAGCAGATCAACACGTTCGTTCACCGGCTCCTCGACCGTATAGGCCCGGACCCGAACACGGCCCTGCCCGGCTTCGCGCTTGCCGACGCGAAGACGTTCCTCCACGATGGGGATCGTCTCGTCTCCGCGCAGATCCCGACCTTGCCGCAAGGACGCATCAGCGCCCGTGCTGTCCTCGTCAACATAGGGACTGTCCAGATCACCCGTCGCACCCGCACGGGTGCCATAGGCGGATGCCGTGCTGCCCGAGGCATAGGAGCTGGCCTCGTGACCGCCCCAGCCTTCGGAACACCAGCTTTCGGCACGTTCGTCGAGATTCACGCTGCCCTCGTCATCCAGGATGTCCAAGGGGGGTCTCATATTCGCCGCCGGTCACCCCACTCACGATCACCAAGTAGCCGCGCGAAAGCCCTTCGGCATAGGTGCAGCGGTCCTCGTCGGGAAAGAAGAAGTCGCTGAGACTGTCCCAGAAACCCTTGCGATCACCCTGACACCGGTCCTGAAGCGCCTTGCTGCATCATCTCTGGTCACCCGCGCCTGCGACGACGCCGATGAGCGCCTTATGCGCACTGCGCTGACCAGCTCTGGCCGCAATCTGCGCACAAAGCTGGCGGACGTGCCAGACTGCGTGGAGGAGGCCATGGGCTTGACCAAGGCCGAGATTCGCGAACTTTAGTGGCAATGCGCCGTGTCCGGCAGCATCTGGATCGACACTGACCCTGCCCGGATCTCTACCGGGGTGATCAACAGGAAGGTATCTTGCAGACAGTCGTCCTGAAGAAAGTCAAGACGGGAGTAAGCGTCGCGTTTTCCTGTCAGCCCTGGTATGTTGCTGATCTTCAGCCGACAGCAGCACGATCCCGGGTGACCATGGTCAGCGACTAAGGCCTCAAGCACCGCCTCTATGTCGCAGACAAGCCGCAGGTGCTTGCGAGGACGCTGGCATCCGCTCTCAGGAACCATAAGGCGAGTGACAGCGGCTCGCAAAAAAGCAAATGTCCAGTTTGAACAGTGGTAATCCCCCTTTTGCGAATTATCTATTGTCGCCGGGCCTCAAAATTCTAACGCTGCCATGATCATGAAGCGCGTCATCCTCACTGACTCTCAGACCAAAGTTTCTCGGCTTTTCGAGAGCCCGCCATGGCGGCTTGGTCGAATTAAAGAGACAAAGGACAGCAACATCTTTGAGGTCCGCATGGTCCACGAAGACGGCAAGATACTTGTCATCAACGTCAATGCCGATCGCATGTCGCTTACAAACAGGTTCAAGAGCTGGTGATCACCTATACGCTGCAGAATGCAGTTCGTTAGAGAGGAATTCTATCTGCTAGGCCTGATTGCATGTCACGAAAGGGGATGGCTGAACGTACACTGTCAGCAACCCTTCAGAGTTGAGATCACTTGGCGTCCACAGCCGCCGGGTTGCATCAGAGCATTTACATGCTGATGCTTGGCTGGCCGACTGCAGACCCGGATAGAGCCTCCAAAGGTGCCCGAAGTTCAAAGTGCACACCCTGCTGCCGGTAGTCTACGCTGGCGCTGCCTTCAACAGCGGCCGACAGAACTTTTTCGATCATTCGGCTGCCGAAGCCTGTTCGGGTGGGCGGCGTCACCGAAGGGCCCCCGATCTCGTCCCATGTCAGCATGAAGTCGTTTTCCTGAAGGCTCCACTCGACACGCACTCGCCCCTCGTCACCTGTGAGCGCACCATATTTCACGGCGTTTGTCGCGAGTTCATGAAGTGCAAGCGTCAACGCGCTGCTGACAGCATGCCTGATCTCGAGATCAGGCCCAAAGTAATGGATGCGGCCGTCGGCATTGAACGGGCGCACGGCACGCTCGACAGTCTGCCGCAATCCAGCCACGTCCCAATCGTTCTCCGCTAGAATGTCATGGGCGCCACTCAGCGCCTCGATCCGCTCGGCGACGACCTTTCGCAACTCGTTGGACGGCAGCTGGGCACGAAGCGACTGGCTGACAATGGACTGAACGGTCGCCAGCGTGTTCTTGATCCGATGACCCATTTCCTGAGTGACCAGCATTCTGTAGGCCTCAGCCTCTTTGCGCCCCGTGATGTCGAGAGAAATGCCACTCATGGTGAGAGGCTGATGATCGTCATCGAAGCGTGTTTGTGCGCGGATTTCGATCCATCGCAGACCGCCCGCCGGCATGTTGATCCGGTATTCGATGTGGAATTCTCCGTCTTCTTCCAGAGTGCGACGAAGCGTTTGCTGCCAGCGAGGATAGTCTTCCGGATGAATGGAGGACTGAAGGTCCTGGTATCCAAACTCGTCGCTCGGGCCGCGTCCGAAGTTTGCCTTGCACAAGGCAGAGGCGACAAGCCGCTGATTTGGTATATCCAAGGTCCAGGTCCCGAGGCCGCCAGCCTTCAGGGTGAAATGCAATCGATCCTCAGCGGCAGTCAGGTCTGCGATGCGGCGCTGCATGTCGCCGTCGCCGGATCCATCGGGTGCCAAGCCGCTGATCCTATCCCTCGTGACATCAAGCTGGGAGGCAAAGAAGTAGGTCAGGTCATCACCGTCGAAGACTGGCGAGACAAGCACCCTGTTCCAGAAGATGCTGCCGTCCTTCTTGTAATTCAGCAACTCGACCTCGACAGGCACGCGATCTGCAATGGCCTGACGCAACCGGTCGATATCATCGACATTGGTCCCAGGTCCCTGAAGAAAACGGCAGTTGCGCCCCAAGGTCTCCTCTCGCGTATAACCCGTCAGCCTGGCAAAGGCATCGTTGACAAAGACAATGGGATTGTCGGGCTGCCGGGGATCGGTGATGAGCATGGGCATCCGCGTGGTGCGCATTGCGGCCGCAAAAGGGTCGGAGCTTGCCCTGGACCGGTGAATTTCACGGTCGATGCGGCGGTCTTCGGAAGGATTGCTCATAGGCACCGAGGCTCAGATGTTTCTTTTTTGTTCTTAAGCGTTATGCGAGACGGCGATCAGTGTCACTGTCTAACTCATCTGGCGAGCTACCGACCGATACAAAGGCAAAGCAAACGGATCGACGTCATGTCCGGAAAGCTTCAAGCCTAGTCGCGCGCTGTAATTGCAACGGCACATGTGCGGAGAACGTCCTTTGCTTCTCGCCTTCATCCAAGACCATTATTTGCCGGCGCTAGAAGCGAATGCCTCTCAGATCTAAGACTGCAACCGACATCCTACTTTTGCCGTTCAGCGCATTCCTTCATGAACGCCAGAACATCGGAAGCCCGTGGCGGGTGAAGGGGGACATCTCGGCTGGCCGCCCAGTCGAAGAGGGACGTCGTCTTCGAGTTGCCATAGCCCATCGACCAGGACGGAAAGCTGCGGGTGGCCATCTGCTGCCGGTCCAAGACCTCGACATCACCATGCCTGTCGTCTGACCTGATCCTGTCGAAGGTTTCCAGAACTTCAGCTTCCGGGCCCTCGAGCCATTGGTAATAGATGTCGCTTTCCCGATGCAGGAAGCCGGTCAAACCGGCTGCGGAATTCTCGCGCCGCGATGTGACCAGAATGTCTCGCTCGGCAGCCCCTCCTATCGGCGTAAGCGCCTCACTTCGATAAAGGATGGCCATGTATCTCATCCGCATGATGTCACCGGCATTTTTGCGCGTGTCAAGTAACATGTGGAACACCGGAACCCCTGCCAGTCCGCCGGTCTTTGGCTCATGAACAAGAAGGATCAGGCAATATGAACCGGCACAGCCCTTATGCCCTTGTGGCAGACGATGACGCGCTCATCCGGATGGACGCCTGCGAGATCCTGAAGGACGCAGGCTTTCGCTGCCACGACGCTGCAACGGCAGAGCAGGCCGTCGCGCTTCTAGGCAGTTTCGGTCAGAACATCCAACTGCTCTTCACGGACGTGAGCATGCCGCCGGGCACGATGACAGGGTTCGACCTGGCGCGGCGTTGCGCACAAGACTGGCCGCATATCGGCATCCTTGTGGCTTCGGGAGGACATCAGCCCGGTCCGGGAGACATGCCGGATGGCGCGGCGTTCATCAGCAAGCCCTTTACTGCGGACGTGGTCCGCGAGCACCTCCTGAAGGTACTTCCCGAAGGCCGCCGCCCTGAGCCGCTCGAAAAAGGAGCGGACTGAACGATGCCTCGCCGCCGCCTGATCCGTCAGACGCTTTCAGGACCTTGATCGACATCGCCCTTTGCGGAACATCCGTGTCAGCCCGGCGTTCTTCTCGCGAAACAAACTCAAGAGCGGAGAAGACTGCAATGGGCGAGATGACCGATAAGGCGAAAGCAGCTGGTAACAAGACGGCAGGCGCCGTCAAGGACGCAGTCGGCAAGATGACAGACAACCCGGACCTGCAGGCCGAAGGCAAGGCGCAGAAGGCCAAAGGCGCCGCACAGGACGTGGCCGGCACCGTCAAGGGCAAGCTGGGCGACGACATCTAACGGCGGCGATTTGCCATCGAAAGCCCCGCCCGCGTGCGGGGCTTTTTGCGTGATGAACTACTGTCGGGGCGCCGATCGCGTTTAGCACGGGCGCCTCGCGATCCGCCATCATATCCGCCAGACAACTTACCCACTGTAGTTTGCAGTCGTAAGAGGTAAAGAAAACGGAGGTTTTCTTTACTCAGGCTGAGGACCAGCGTGTTCGTTGCAGAGCCTGCCATTTCCGAGTAAATCTACTCAGTAAGAAAAACTAAGGAAGTATATTTTCCGCCATGACGACTTTCTTTACGAAATTTGGTCCTCGACCATGAAGATCGGCTATGCGCGGGTCTCCACCATCGAGCAGAACCTTGATCTCCAGAGGGATGCCCTCCTGGCGGCGGGCTGTGAGAGGGTCATCGCCGATACAGCATCCGGGACGGTGGCTTCCCGGCCCGGTCTCGAAAAGGTCAAAGAGCAACTGCGTGCCGGTGACACCCTGGTGGTCTGGCGGCTCGACCGTCTCGGCCGCTCGTTGCGAGACCTCATCGGGTGGATGACCTGGCTTGAAGAGCAGAAAGTTGGACTGCTGAGCCTGCAAGAGTCGATCGACACTAATACGACTTCCGGCAAGCTCACCTTCCACCTGTTCGGAGCCTTGGCGGAGTTCGAGCGCAACCTTATCCGGGAGCGCACCCAGGCTGGCTTGACGGCGGCACGTGCCCGCGGTCGTAAGGGCGGGCGGCCCCAGGTCCTCGACAAAGATAAGCGTGACTTGGCGGTCCGTCTTTATCAGGAAAAGAAAACGCCCATTGCCCGGATCTGCACGATGCTCGGCATCTCTAAGCCAACACTCTATGCCTATGTCCGTGCTGCAGAAGACGCTGATAAAGGTCGCTGAGAGCTGGATTTAACCTACGGCTGCTGTGCGAACGAAACTGTCGCTCACCGCTAGGGCGATCATTATCTAATATAGCGTGGGTAGTTGCCGTAGTTGTAACCAACATAATAAAGATTCTGTGCGCAAAAATGGTCCACTAATAATAGGTATCAGTGGCCCGTCCAAATGGGGAGATGCTCTTAATAAGCCTCTCCTGGATCCCATATTATAGCCCCACTTGCTGTTCCCAAAATCGAATATCGTCGGTTCGATTGCGTTTACCTTGGCGCTTTAACTCAGACGCCGCGTCTTCATTTCTTTCAAAAACCTCCTCAACTTTCTTCATTGCTTTCTTAAGCGCTATCATCTCATCGGATGAGTAGTCCCACGCCTTAGACTCAGGATCATAAAGATCAATTTCTATGGCGCGTTCAATGTAATCATCATCGAAGTCAGGATGGGATGATTTACCGAGAATTTCCAAAATCATGTGTCGTAAAACTCTAGTTCCTCCTACTTCAACAGCTATTTCAGAAACTGAACTGATAGCGTTGTCTAGTTCTGATTCCCAATCGGATTCATCAAACGCCTTGCTAACTTCAGCAACTTTCTTTGCATCCTTAATCTTCTTTAGCGCTTCAATTTTCTCGTTGGCCGTTTTTAGCTCTTGCTCTGTACCTTCCCACGCTTCTCGAAACATCTTGAGGTCAGCGAGTGCCTTGATGTGAACAGAAGCATCAACTCGTTTAGCTTTTCCAATACTATCCTTCAGATTGGGCCATGCCTTGATAAAGTCCCGTATTGCTCGTGCTCGGACAGCGGCTTTAGGAGCTGGCAGAAAAAGCGCATCTCCGATGTCTTCTAAGAGTTGAGTAAGCGCATCTTCCTGATCAACTTTTACCCCTACCACTCCCAAGAGGGTAGCCTGCATAATTTCAAAGGTGTTCGGCGGAACGATAACAGGAAAGCGATTAGTATTTAGCACCCACGCTGCACCTAATTCGGCAAGGCAAAAGGGACTTTCCATGTAGGTAGGTGATAGCAGTGCAACGACGGCCTTAGCTTCTACAGCTTTGCCTTTAATTTCGTCAACAAAATCTCCTCCTTTTTTGACGCCTTGGCCTTCCAGGGTGGAGCAAAAGATACTTTGAGAAGTAATATTTAACGCTTTGCAAAGTAAATTTTCAAAAGCTGTAACCAAATCAATGTCGGCAGCAGAGTGGCTAAGGAAGACCTGCACAGGAGGCGTTGTAACGTTTTTCACAGAAACATCCAAATTTTTGCTAAGTGCTGTAGTTCTTTAACGCAGTCTAGCGAAGAGTAAAGTATCAACGTGATGCTGTAAAAGGACGTCAAACGGAACAGTCACTGAGCTAACCTCTTTGTAATCGACGTGATGTGCTAGTCATCCTGGGCGTTCCACAAAGCCCTTGCAAGTTTCGACGTACGTCGCAGCACACACGATGGCTCAGCAGGACACCCTGCTGAGGTGCAGCGTCGGCACCGATTTACCTGCCCAGGCTCGCAAGATCCGCCAAGGTCCGAGTCTCACATGAGTGGTCCGACATGTTTTGCAGTGAAGGGGCGTCATGTGTTACAGATGGCCCATGAGATCGCTGCTGATCGGCCAGTCGTGTTGTCTTGCGGGCAAGCGAGAGCTCGCGGCTCGCATTAGCATAGGGCCGCAGCCAAGCCTGTCTCTGGCGCTGACAAGCCAGGCACTGATATGATGACGGAGAATTCGAAGACCCCTCGCCAGCCGGCGCTCAAGAGCGAAACCCGTCAGACGAACTGGCGCCGCGCCAATCTGGCCAAGTATACGGCTCACTTGGCAGTGCAGCGGGCGCTTGTCTCGGGCGCGCTGCAGAAACAGAGTTGCGAGGTGTGTGGCACCGATGTGGTAGATGCCCATCACGACCGCTACGACGAACCGCTGAATGTCCGATGGCTATGCCGCCGCCATCATGTCAGGCTGCACCAAGGTGGCGAAGACATGTTTCCCGTAAGGCAATCGGAATAGAAAGTTACGACCAACGAAAGCCCTTGAGCTCACCCTGCCCGGCTCAGGGCCACATCTGCGCGGCATGAAGGACGCGCAGCACCGTCACTGCCGACGCGGTCTCAGTATAGACCACGATGTAATTGGGCCGGACCACCAGTTCCCGCGTGCCCTCCACTCGGCCGGGGCGGCAGCGTTTCGGATGCGCAGGAAGTTGCGCCACCTTCACCTGGATCTCGTCCATCAGGGCAAGAGCGGCATCCGGGTTGTCGTCCGAGATGTAATTGACAATCGCCAGCAGGTCCGCGATTGCTAGGGCCTTCCACTCAAGCTCAGGCACGCCGTTTCCCGTCGATCAGGGCACGGGCTTCTCGCATTACCTGATCATGCGGGGTGGTCGGACGCGGATCGGCCAAGGCCTCCTGCACCTTGACACGAAACCAGGCGTCATAAGCGTCCGGGTCTGCTGTCAGGCCAACAGGCAGACCACCCTCGGCGGCAACGCGGGTCAGCAGGATGCGCACGGCATCCGACAGCGTCAGGCCAACACCGGAAAGGGCCTCGGCCGCTTGTGCCTTGAGGTGGTCGTCCACGCGGACATGGAGCATCGAGGTCTGGGCGGGCATGGCGTCCTCCTGTTCAGGAAACAATATGTATCTCAATTGAGATGCAATCAAGTCATCCCGCCTATGGCAGGTTCTTCGTCCTTGCCTGTGGAAAGTAGGCGTAGAATGTGGCCCGGCTCACATTGAGGCGCTTGGCGATCTGTGCCACGGGAATGTTGGTGTCCTTCAGCAGCGCACGAGCCATTGTCAGATCGTCCTCGGAGAGCTTGCGCCGCCGTCCGCCCTTGCGTCCCCTGGCAGCCGCGGCCTTCAGACCTTCAAGCGTGCGTTCGCGGTTCAGGTCGAGGAAGTACTCGGCGATGGTACCCAGGAAGTTGAACATCAACCGCCCGGTTGAGGTCTCGGTATCAATAGCCTCGGTCAGGGACCGAAGCCGCACTCCCCGCCCTTGCAGCTTGTGCGCCGTGTCTAGCATCTCGCGCAAGGACCGGCCAAGCCGATCCACCTTCCAGACCACAAGCTGATCCTCGGGGCGCAGGAAGGCAAGCGCCGCCTCAAACGCCGGACGCTTGGTCCCGGCGCGACCAGACTCTTTTTCCTCGAAGATGCGCTCGCAGCCGGCCCGCTGCAGGGCATCCCGCTGCAGATCGAGGTTCTGATCATCTGTCGAGACGCGAGCATAGCCGATTAGCATGTCAGGATAGTATCTGAACAGGGTATGTCAGACAACTGATTTCCTGACACGGTTTTCGGACACTCGGACGGACAAAAAGCAGGGCTCCGGCACTTGTAACTGACACTGTCCAGAAAACGAACGTTTGATGGATATGGGCAACGCGACTGCTGATTAACCGGAGCGTATATTCCGGCTATGGGTGACATTCAGCTGGTCAAGTTGCGCTGCAGTGCAGCTTTTGCATTCCTACCATTCGTGCATCGACAGATGACCAACTGCCAAACGATGCTTTCGTTGGTGATTTTGAAGGAATAAGCCTCATTCCGACATCGACTTCTTCACCTTTCGCAGCCGGACGTGCTCTACACGGTGACATGTCGGGCAAAGGAGGGCAAAGTCTGCTGTTGTCGTGTAACGAACTCCTTCGTCCAAAGGGTTCTTGTGGTGAACGTCTAGGAACCCCCGCGCCTTCACACCCAACTCTGCGGCAAGAGCGCCTGGATCGAAGGTACAGTCGTCGCAGAAAAACGTGCCGGCCTTTTGCCTGTACCGTATGAATTTGTCTGCAATCCACGCGGCTCGGCGCTTTATCTTGGCAAGCCGCTCCGCTTCCATGCCTTCAAGCGCGGCTAAATCGCGACCAATGGCACGTTGAGTGTCAGGGTTAATTTCGCTACGTTCTGCCAGATTGAATTCGTCTTCAATGCCGATCAAAGCATTCTTTGTGTCAATTCGTTCTATCTCAAGATCGGCGATCAAGTATTGTTCCTCTGGCCTCAGGGGGCGCAGGGTTGCCGAAGAGTGCGCGTAAAGCCTCGCATAGGCATCCGGACCAAGAACTTCTTTTGCCTTTCGCGGATCCCTGATCCTGTAGCTCTCTACGATGGGGAATGCCACTGACCAGCGATAGCGTTTTCCCTGTTGCGACCACATGTCTTGGAGCAGTTTGAACTCATCGGGCCCGAGGATCGTTTCCAAACTACGCGACGTGGTCTTGAGCTTGTGAACGGCGATCAACCTGCCTGCACGCTCTTTGTGGGCCTCTCGGTCGGCTATATATCGTGGATCACCCTCAAAGCCATTGTTCGGTTTTTGGAACGTCTCGGTGATGTACTCGATGACATAGCCGCTGCCGAACTGCCGTTGGATCGTGCTTTGACACTTGTTGTACGAAGCGAGTTCACCGTCTGTCGGCGTGAACCCCAGCCAGGTGGTTCCGGGAAGCCAATCGGCTTTCGATGCAGTGACAGGCGCCGGCAGGTCTTTAATCTTCAACGCCCAACCCCATCTTTCTTCTGATAAGCTGAGAAGAACTCTGGTTCGATAGTAAGCGCCTTCGTCTCGCGGACGCCAAGACCTTCCTCAATCAAAAGCTCAAGCAGCCGATCAATGTCAACAAGCTCAATAGCTGTCGCGTTGTCCTGCGCCGCTGCCTCCCTTGCGCCTTTAGTGAAGGTGCCGGTCGTAAGGAGAATGCCCCGTTCGGCGCGACCTTGAATTGCCCCGCGAAACTCACGGATTTTCTCCGGCCCAAGGGTGCCAGCGTAGCGCTTGCACTGGAACATGACTTTCGTCCGCACGAAACGGTTTATCAATAAATAGCCTTCGCCATCGATACCCTGATCGCCTCGCTGTCCGGTGACCCTGACATTTTCAAAACCGATATGGCGCAGAAGGCGCGCGCAAAGCTCCTCAAACCCTTTGTCAGTGAGGCCCTTGAGGATTTCCACAAGTCTTTCCTGAATCTCATCCTGATTGAGATAGGCTTTCTCGTCGGGCGCACTGGCGTCCTCGTTCTCGATCGGGGAGATCGGCTCGTCCTTCTTGTGCGTTTTGTCGAGCCGGGGGAAGCCGTCTTGAATGGCCTTGAAGAGGCTGTAGGTTTCGTCGTGTGTGAGGTTTGTCGCTCGGCCTTTTTCGGTTAGCACCCACACGCCGCGCTGTTCAGTGTCAATTAGTCCCGCCTTTGCGAGGTAAAAGCGCGCCCAGCCAACCTTGTTCTCAAATTTCGATTGTCCGCCCTTGGTCGTGCCTTCGATTTCCGTCTTGGGAATGTCGTGATGTTCAGCGATCCAGCTGTAGACCTCCTTGGGCTTGGCGGACGATCCTAAGTCCCGAAGTCCGTCAATGACAGGCTGGAAATATTGGATGAATTTTGGACCTTTGAGCTTCGCCACGGCTTCCACCCTCATCCCAATCCATAAAATCTTGAAACCTGTTCCTTCACTGCCTCGCGCAGGGCATTTGTATCGCTAAGGCGCAGTTGCTTGATCCCGGCAATGTTAAAGCCGATGTCCTTTTTCACGTCGCCGATAGATGCATTGTGCACCAAAAGGAAATTCTCATGGGCAAGGCCTTTGCCTTGGTTCAGGCCCATAAGGTAGCCGATTTCCTGATAGACGTTCTTGTTGCCATGGGTGAGGTCCGCAATCAGAAGGCCTGAATCTTCGATAAGGCGCAGGACTTCAGCGTTGATTTCGTAGGAATATCCGGTGTCGAACTGGTCAATTCGGATGGGCCGGATAGCAATATCAAGATCGTGCTTGGCGTTCAAATCATCAATCGCGCTCTTGATGGCGTCGAAGTTCGGTCTCGTATCGTCGCTGAACTGCATCGACACAAACACCTGCCGCTTGCGTGACTGGGCGATCTTGCTAAAAATCTTGATCAGGTCGGCGGCGTTAATCGAACTCAGCTCGTACTGGTGGGTTCGCAGCACCCAGTTTGTGAACTGGTCATAGGTGCCCCGACTGCGATCCTCGGAAAGTTGGAAGTAGAGGAACGCCGCGAACAGGCCTTGCGCGGTCGAGGCTTTCAGCCGCTTGTCGCAATAGGTGTCATTGAGGCGTTGGATTGCCTCAAAAACCGCTTCGGTGTCGAGCGTTGTCTTGGAGTCGATCTGCCCACGCACATCCTGCAAAGATTGGATCAGCACGGAACGCGCGCACTCGTCCTGGCCGTTGTTTTTGCCAAAGACGCTCTTCAAGTTGGGCAGGTAGGAAAAGTCGAGCCGGTCCTTGAGCTGGCGGCATTGCAGGTACTCCGGCCCAAAGCGGTCGTTTAGGTCGCCGTCGGAGAAGTCCTCCGGCGCATCGACGATGCCCTTGAAGACTTCCTCCGATGTCAGCGGCAGGGCCTTGGAGTTGATGTTGTGGAAAAGCGCCTTTTCGTTGCGGCGGGCATCCTTGGCGGTGCCAAAGAATACCAGACAGAAGGGTGCGACATAGCGGTCGAACTCGACATCCTTCAGCGCCTCGAAGGCGCTCAGACGGTGGTTGCCGTCGATGCGTTTGAAGAGCTTCTGGCCATCAGGAACGGCGATCTCATAGCGAGTGAGGTCGCGCGTCGAACTGGTCTTGCGTGGTTTAATGTCCAGTCCAGAGACATTTGATTTAAAAGGTTTGCCTTCACGTATCATCTGGAATGGGTCACCGGAGGGAGCTCCATCACTGTCGTAGTCAACGTCCAGCTGCACTGACAGGATGATCTCGGGAAAGAACAGGTATTCGCCGTCGTCGAAGAACTTCCTGATCTCCTCTACATGTGCAGGCTTCAGATCCCGCTGGTAGGCTTCATCGGCATAGGAACATCGGGCGATGTCGCTGAGCGGCGCATAGCCGCGTACGGTCAGGAAACCGCCAATCGAGGGGGCGAAAGCCCCGTTGAATACCGTGCTCATGCTGCATCCCCCAACAAGATCGCTTCGATGTCTGCCTTGGCTCGATCGAGCTCGGCGTCGGCTTCGCGGCGCAGTTGCAGTGCAGCCGTTTTCGTCCGTTCAATTTCTTGCGCGATACTGATTTGCATTGATCGATCCGGCACAGGTATTTCGACCCGTTTCAGCTCCGAAGTGGTGATAGCCGGATAATTTCCCCCACTTGAGCGCTGCTCCATCTGCGTAAGGCCGATCCTTGAGCGCAGAACGTGAAATAGAAACTTGCGGTCTACCAAGTTGGCATCAACTTCTCGGATCACTGCAAATCCCGTTGAGGCAATGAAGGGCTTGTGATCCTCCGAGACTAGAGTGATTGCACCGCGAGAGGGGCGGGTAGTTGAGACAAGGACGTCATGAGGCCGTGCCATCATGCGCGCACGGCTTGGTGCTTCCTCAAGCGGAATTTCAGCGAGCTCTGTGATTTGGCCTATCGTTCGATCAATTGCCGAAATTTCAAGATAGGGAAAGGTTTCGCCGAAGCCGCTTTTTTGATCCCAAGTCTCAGAAGAAAGACTGCAGATATCGCGAAGTAGTTTGAACGGTTGTCTGGCAATCGCCTCTGTCATATCAACATACTTCTGCGCGAAGAAATTCGGGTCGAGCCGCTGTTGTATCGCCGAGAATTGAACCCTCTGTGTGCGGCGGTTGATCGTGTTTTCAGGTTCTGGCGGAAGGGTGATGCCAAGCTCTGCCAGCAGGTAGTCGTCGATCGACGTCAACAGCGCGTCGGCCTCAGCTAGTTTGATATTCCTCTGCCGCCGTCCTTCGTTGATAGTCTCAACGACCAGTGCGCGTTTAACAGTATCAGGCCAGACTATAGGAAGCTTCTTCAAGTTGGAGATAACGACGCGTCCACGTGTGGAACCGGAATTTAATCGCCAGAACAGTTTGTAGCCAATGTCTGTATTGATGAATGTAGAAAGATAGTCCGCATCAATTCGAGAACCGAGCTTTCCTACAAGCGCTAGATCACCACGTATATTCGCTTCAACGATTTCATCGGGCACAACGCTTGCTGCGCCCATAGTCGCACCAGTCTTCGCAATAATAACATCACCCGGAAAAGCCACCGATCGTTTTATGCTTTGGTGCGCTTCCTCTGAAATGAAAATCATTTCATCAGTATTTAGCGTACCATCTCCGTGAGTAACGTCCGCAACGCGAATAAAGGGAATGCCCATTTCAACGTAGTCATCAGCCTTGATCGAACTTCCAAATGGGCCATCGACTATATGTCTGCTAATTTCGTACAGCTTCCGAATTTGATGACCAGAACCCTCTATTTTTTCCAACAACTGGTAGTGACAAGGTAAATAGTAGTCTGTGTCGTGCCTGAGTTCGATCTTGCTCCAGCTTGTAATGAAGAACCTAGCTTCACACAAACTAGAGCTTAGACAAAAGGGCGTGGTGCTCCCCCTTCAATATGCTGGATGAAGCGGGCCAGTTCGGCAGCTACAGTGTCGAGTTCATTGCCGCCTGTCGGTCGGCCGGTAGCGTCATAGCCAATATCCTCAGCGATGGCCATGAAGACTTCATAATCGGCGACCTCGGCCTTCACCTTGGCCAGAAACTCGTCATTCAGCGTCTCGCGCAGGGTAGCGATGCGTTCGTTATACTCCTCCGACGTCGCGACCTTCCATTGCTGGTAGGCCTCTGTCTCCTCATGCGCCTTCTTCGCCTGGTCGACCTCGGCTTTGAGCTTGCGCCGCGCGTCAGGCGTCAGGTTGCCCTGAGCGTTCAGCGCGTCGAGCTTGGCCACAAGCTCCTGGTCAATCTGCTGGATCTTAGCATCGCCCTTCTTGAGTTTCGCCGCCTTTTCCTTGATCAGCTTTTCCAACGCCTTGCCACCATCCTTGCTGGCGTGGATGTCGTCTTGCGCCTTCTCCTTGGCACGCTGAATGGCGATCGTCGTTGCCTCGACATGCTTGCGCAAGAAAAGCACTGAGCTTTTCACGCCTGCGCCATTGGCGGCAAAGGCGAACTGGGGCAAGGAGACCACACTGACGATGCGCCAATGTTCTTCGATCCAGTCGCGCACATATTGCATACTGGAATTGGTCAGGATGCTGTCGGGGATGACCATCGCCATGTAGCCGCCCGGCTTCAGAAAGCGGTGGCACTGTTCGATGAAAAGCACCTCGGTAGTCTGCTGGTCGCGAGCCTTTTTAAGAAAGGTGCGCCGGATGAATTCCCTTTCTCCCACCTTCTTCTGCTTGACGGTGACGTTCTTCAGCTTGGCGTCGATCCAATCAATATCCCTGCTGCCGAGGTCGTAGTCTTCGAGGTAACGCTTCTCACTAAACTTCACCTTCGCGCCGAATGGAGGGTTGGTGATGACGAAATCGAAACGGCCAGGCTTGAAGCCTTGGTTGTTGGTCCGCGCGCGCATGGTATCGATTGGTTCCAAACCATCAAAGGCGATGACGTTGGTGTGCCCGTCATCGTGGATGATCATATTCATCTTGGCCGTGCGGGCGATGCCTTCGGAAATCTCGATACCGTAGAGGTTGTTCTCGGCGAAGTCGTGCCAGTGCTTGTGGTGCTGGACCGATGTAGGTTCGAAGTAGCCTTCCTCGGCCATCCGGTCGGCTTCGCGGCGCACCTTTTCAAGTGCGTGAAGTAGGAAGCCACCGCTGCCGCACGATGTATCGATGACGACCGACGCGTGGCTGATCGGGAGGGCGTCGACGATGAACTTAACAATGTTGCGTGGCGTGAAATATTGGCCGAACTCACCTCGAAAGAAGCCGGTCATGAAGGTTTCAAAGGCGCGGCCCTTGCTGTCCAGATCGGTCTTCCCGAGGTTGGTCCCGGCAAGATAGCCGACCACAGTTTGGAGTTCGGAGTTTGAAAGCCGGATGTCTTCCTTGAAGACCTCAGAGTCCTTCTCTCGCCCTTTCTGATAAAGCCCTTGAATACGCTTTTTTAGATCATCTCCCTTATCGTCGGTAAAGACCTGGAAGTCATAGGGCTCGCCTGCCTTGCGTGGGGTCCGCTCATCCCAAATTTTGCAGAAGATCAGTTTGTCGAGCTCATCGAAGGCTTCTGACGGGTTCCGCTTGCCGCCGGCCCAAAGCGCATCATGCGCCTGTTTGAATTTTCGAGTGAGTTCGTTCTCCTCGACGACTTCGAGCTCAAATCCGTCTTTGCCGCCTTTGGTGTACTTGGCGCGTGATGCCTCTTTCTGATCCACCCTCGGCAGATCGGCGAGACGATTGTCGACGCGCTCTGCGCCGCCGTATCCTGAGACCTTGAAGTAGTCGTTCCGGATTCCCGAGGTCATCCAAAGGAAGTCGGCGCTCAGTGAGTTTGCGTAACCAAATCCCTGTTCAACGGCTTGATCAAGCTCGCCTTGACTAGCTACTTCCCTTTTGCACTCAACAACGATGTAGGGCCATTTCTTGGCCTTGTCTTTGAAAACAACGATGTCCGCGTGAATGTTTGGAATGCGGTGCGGAACGGTGAACTCAATATCGATTTGTTCCTCAGAGTACCCGTAGTCCGAAATCAAAGACACATAAGCAGTAGCACGGACATATTCCTCCGGATCACTCAAACGATATTTCTTGTTCAGAGCAACGTAGATGACGTTTTTCTCATCCTCGTCCAAGGCGATGATACCGCCTTTCAACGCGGCTTCGTTTTCTCGCTTGAACCTGTCGAGTATTTCTTCTTTTGTCATACGCCTGCATTCCCTTTCGAGCTGTTGGCCACATGGTGCTTGTGGTCCTGCTCGCTCTACTTCTGGTTTCGTAGCTCATTGATAGCTGAGCTGGTGTCAATGCTAAGCACCTCTGCAAGCTCTAAAATTCAATGCCATGGTCAGGTAGGTCTGGATGCCGGCATCACTGTAGTTGGGCTGGCGGCCACGCTTGCGCAGCACGAGGGCGGTGGTGAATAACCGTGATAGGCTTTCCCGTCCTTTGGCCGAGACCGCGCTCCAGGCTGCGGCCGGTTGCACCGGCCTTCGCCCCGAGCCTGGACCCCTGCCCCTCCTTTGCGGCTTTTCCCGCGCTGTCTGTCTCGTCCCGAGCCAGCCTGCGCGGGGCCGCAATACTCGGTTCAGCGGCCCAGTCTCGGCCCTTCGGGTGGCGATCGCTTGCGGGGGTAGCCCGGTTGTCCAGCCTCGCGCCAGAACGACCTTGGGCGTGGAGGCGGGAGGCCGAAGCAGGCTGTAAGCGAGACCACAGGGATCGAGTGTCAGCCTGTGGTCAACCGGGTGGTCGGTTGGGTGATCCGGTCAAACCTTCCCACAGGGCGGCTCGCTTTCTTTCGCTCTTTGATGGGCGCGTCCAGCTCGCCGCCCTGCAAGGCCCGCCGCCAGGAGAGAGGCGGCAGGCTGGATAGCTCTGGCCGAAGATGATGCGGAGATCCCCGCGCAGCCGCGGTGATCGAGGCGAAGGCGCGCGACCGCGCCTGGCCGGGGGATTCGGACGAGCCGAACGCCCCTGCCTTTGTGGGGCCACGCGCGAAGGGCGCGTGTCCGTTATGGGAACCGCCGGTTCCCCCACGCAAGGCCGTCCGCTTCACGGGGCGAAGGGGTTTCCCCGGCCTTCCTGCGCCTTCGGCTTCGTGCAGGCCGGGTGATCCCCCTCCCCTTCGCCCCTACGGACAACCTTGCGCGGGTCCCCCTCCTGCCCTCGCCGGGAGGCAGGGTTTCAGGAGAGGCGCCGCTTCGCGGTCCTCACCTGCAACCCCGCCCGATGATCCGGCACCAGACCGGAACGGGCATCACCACAAGGAGGCCAGAATGGGCCAACCCCTCGAAACCGATACCGCCGCCGAGCAGGCGCGCGACCACATGCTGCGGCTTTTGATCGCGGAACAGAACGATGCGTTCCGGCGGACCCTGGGCTTCGCCGCCCTGTGGCGGGGCCACCATCTGAAAGGCCGCGCCGTGACGACGCCGGGCTTTCGCGCCATCCCGGAGCGCACCCAAGCTGCGCTGATGAATGCGGTCATCACCTTCAAGGACTGGACCGAGGAAAACGACCCTTGGGAGGATCATTCCTTTGGCCGCGTCGAGGCGCATGGCGTGGCGATCTTCTGGAAGATCGACCTGTACGACACCGCCTATACCTTCGGCGCGACCATGCCCGAGTGCGCCACCGACCCCGAGCAGACCCGCCGCGTCCTGACGCTCTATCTGCCGTCCGAACACTGACCCCGAGATCGGCGCGGGATGGCTCCGTTCCCGCGCCGAGGCTGGCCTGTCGAGCAGGCCAAACGGGGGGGCGGTCAACGTCCCCCCACCAACCCGCAACCCGGAAAGGGGGTGAATCAATGAGCAATGAAGTCTTGAAGCGCCGGATTGCAGAAGCATGGGCGCTTGTCAGGAAGGGCGACACCTTTGGCATCGGACGCCGCTTCCTGAACCAGCACGGGGCTATCTGATAGCCCGTCCTGCCCCGCGAAGGGGCAGGACACCCGTAACACAAAAACTCACCACACAACAAGGATACGACCCATGATTTACGAACAGATTAACAGCCCCGTCGAAATGGTCCCGTTCGCTGATCTTTACATCTCGCCCTTGAACTCGCGCACCGTGTTCAGCCCCGAGGGCATCGAGGCCCTGGCCGAGAACATCCGCCAGCTTGGCCTGATCCAGAACTTGGCGGGCCTGCGCGACGAGGCGGGCAAGGTCGGGATTGTCGCCGGAGGCCGCAGGTTGCGCGCCCTGGCCGTGCTTCAAGATGATCCGCGCTTTGCCGTCATTCCGGTCAAGCTGGCCCCCGATCAGGCGACCGCCGAGGTTTGGGCATCGAGCGAAAACCACCACCGCGAACAGCCCCATGCCACCGATGAAATCCGCGAATATGGCACCATGGCCGCGCGGGGCGTTCCGGTGCCGTCCATTGCCGTCGCCTTCGGCGTCACCGAAGCGCATGTTTACCGCCGCTTGAAACTGGCGTCCCTGCCCGCGCCCGTTCTTGACGCCCTGAAAGCCGGGCAGATCACCCTGTCCAATGCCGCCGCCTTCACCATCAGCGAGGACGAGGCCCACAGCCTTGAGGTTCTGGACCGGATCAAGGGCGAGGGCTACAGCGATCACAGCATCAAGCAGATGCTGAAACCGGACGCCCTGCGCCACACCGACCGCCGCGCGGTTTTCGTGGGGCTTGATGCCTACAATGCGGCTGGCGGGCGCATCACCACCGACCTGTTCGCGGACCAGTCCTTTATCGAGGACGTGGCCCTGTTGGACGACCTGTTCGCCGCCAAGCTAGCCGAGGCCGTTGATGGCTTCACCGCCGAAGGCTGGAAATGGGCCGAGACGATCCCCGGCAGCTATATCGGGTATCACGAAATCGAGGACCGCAAGCTGGACCGGATTTATCCGCTGGAGGGCGCACTGTCCGAAGAACAGGCCGCACGGTATGACGAACTGGCAGAACTGGCGAACGGCGATGTTCTGGACGAGGACGGGCAGGCCGAACTTGCCGCGCTGCAAGCCATTCTGGACGGCAGCTACAGCGACGAGCAGAAGGCGGTCGCGGGCGTCATTCTTTATGTGAACGCGAAAGGCGAGTTACAGAAGGCCGAGGGCCTTGTGCGCCGCGAGGACCGAACTGCGGCTATCGAGGCCGGTTTCCTGCGCCCGTCCGCCCATGCCGGTGCAGCCGAGGATGCGCCCAAGTCGGCAATCTCGCAGAAGCTGCGCGACGACCTGTCCCGCATCGCCCAAGGGGCGCGGCAACATGCGATCCTGCGCGACCCTGATCTGCTGATCGACCTGCTGGCCTATCAGTTGAGCCATGCGCTGCGTTGGGAAAAGCCGTTGGGCCTGTCCACCGAGGACGTTCCGAACTGGCCTTCGACCGAGGCCAGCGGCTACCAGCTTGATGCGCGGCTGACCGACAACCCGGCCCGCGACATGTTTGGCAAGGACCATGCCAAGTCCTTCCGCGCCTTCCGCAAGAAGGGTGCAGACCATGTGAAGGGCGAACTGGCCCGCTTCCTTGCCGCGCATTATCGCGGCGGCAGCAAGGACATGGCGGCCATGCTGGACAAGGAAACGCAGCCCAATATCCGCGAAGTCTGGACGCCGACCGCCGCCAATTTCTTTTCCCGCGTGGGCGGCGGCACCCTTGATGACCTGTGGCGCGACCTGCTGGACCTCGCCCCCGAGCATCCGACCGCAACCACCTTCGCCAAGATGAAGAAGGGCGAAAAGGCCGAGCGGCTTGAAGCCTTGTTCCGGGGCGATGGGGATCTGTGCAGCGCCCTTGCCGTCACCGAGGAACAGGCCGCGAAGATCGCGGCATGGCTTCCCGAAGGCATGAAGTGACCAACGGTGGGGCGCAAGCGCCCCACCCCTTCACCCGCAGGAGATTGTGTCATGACCATCGGAGACCTCGAACGCCGTGCCGGGATCGAGCAGACCCCGGAAGCCCGCGCCAGGTTCTGGAAACCCTTTGCCCATCTTGAAGCCCGCGCCATGCTC
>Ga0181344_1000124_pt1 | contig 31851 bp, 32 predicted proteins | sample Su13VDMLBDD_FD_130098 | JGI IMG/M metagenome (GOLD analysis project Ga0181344, IMG submission 130098) | Freshwater viral communities from Lake Michigan, USA - Su13.VD.MLB.D.D | ecosystem: Environmental > Aquatic > Freshwater > Lake | place: USA: Michigan | collected 2013-07-15
CAAGCTGAAGATCGACCTGATCTATCAGCGCCACCGCGACATCCGGCTGGACCTGTGGATCATGTGGAACACCCTCAAGATCGTGCTGGGCTGCAAGGACGAAAGACCCAGAAGGCGGGGGCGCTTCTAACCCCCGAAGGGATCCTGCGGGTACCCCACGCCGCACAGATACAGCCCGTGCGGCGGGCAGACCGGCCCGCATTCGGCCCGGTCGCGCGCGGCCAGCGCCGCAGCCACCCGGTCCGGCGACCACGACCCTGCGCCGACGCGTTCCAGCGTTCCGACGATCGACCGGACCTGATTGTGCAGAAAGGACCGCGCCCGCAGGCGGAACCGGTATTCGCGGCCATGGGGAATGGCGGTTTCCTCGATGGCGATGTCGTCCAGCGTCTTCACAGGGCTGGCCGACTGGCAGATCGAGGACCGGAAGGTCGTGAAGTCGTGCAGTCCGACAAGATGCGCCGCGGCCTTTCGCATGGCATCCGTGTTCAAGGGGTTCAGCACCTGCCAGACCAGCCCTCGGTCATGGGTCGCGGGCGCGCGGCGCGCTTGCAGGCGGAACAGATAGCGGCGTTCGGTCGCGGAAAACCGGGCATGGAAATCGTCGGGCGCAAGGGCCGCGGCCAGCACGGACACCGGCGCGGGCTTCAGGTGGAAATTCAGCGCCTCGGCCAGGCGGAACGGATCCCAGGGGCGCGCCAGATCGGCATGGGCGACCTGCGCGGTGGCATGGACGCCCGCATCGGTGCGCCCCGCCGCCGCGATGCGGGCGCCTGCGGCAAAGCCGGGATCCAGCTTGGCCAGGGCCGCCTCGACCGCGCCCTGGACGGACGGCTGGTCGGCCTGCGCCTGCCAGCCGGCAAAGGGACGCCCGTCATATTCGATCTTCAACGCAAAGCGCGGCATCGGGGGATCAGCGCGCCTTGTCCCGGCCGGGGGTCAGCAGGCCGTCCAGAAAGCGGGCGGTTTCCGTCCGGGGCGCATCAAGGGCCGCGGGTTCGCTGGCCCGCACCCCTTCGCGCGCCAGGCGGTCGCGCAGAACCGAGATCTCGATGTCGAGATCGGTCTTGTCGCCTTCCAGAAGGCGGCGCGACTTGGCGCTGAAATCCTGTTCCAGATCGTCCAGAAAGGTTTCATAGGACTGCCGCACCGCCGGATCCCGGGTGCGGCGGTACAGGTCGGAGAACTTCACCGTCGCGTCGCGCGCGCCCATCAGGTAGATGCCCAGATAGCGGCGCGCCGCCGACAGGTCGCCCGGATTGTCGCGCACGCGGTCGAACAGATCCTCGACGGCGGCGGCAAAGCGGTCCACGCGCGCGTCCAGCCAGCGGTCGCCGATGCGCCGGATCGCGTCGCGCATCTGGGACAGGTGGCCCTCGGCTTCCTCGATCATCCTGCGGGCGCGGCCGCCCTGGAAATCGTCGATGCCCGCCATGCCCTTGTCGCGCATGGGATCGGCGCCGAAGGCCAGCCAGTGCAGCACCATCCCGGTCGCGCCCACCACGCCCGCCCCGGCCAGGCCGCCGGGTTCGGCCATCCCCAGGCCAAGGCCCAGTCCGGTCAGCACGCTGCCGAACAGCTTGCGCGGGATCGCCGGGCGGCGGGCGACGCGGCGGACCTGATAGGCGGCCTCGGCGGCCAGGCCTTCGCCGGTCATCCACATGGCGCTGGCGATGACGCCAAAGGCGGCAAGGCTGCCCGCCATGCCCGCGGGATCCTGGAAAAAGGCGCCGAACAGAAAGGGCGCCGCGGCCATGGTCACGTATTTCGGACGCCCGGCCAGCCGGTGCCGGATCGGCGCGGGCGGCGCCGGGTTCAGGTTGTCCTGCCGGATCCCGGGCGAGAAGCGCCCGCCAAAGCGTTTCGCCATGCCCTTACCCCGCCCCGAACGAGGCATAAAGCGTCACCAGAACCAGCAGATAGAAGCCGAGCCGCTGAATGGCGTTCTGCGACATGCCTGACCTTTCTCCTTGGGGGCCGTCGCGGCCCGTTCCGTCCTATATCGGGATTGCCGCGCGGATTGCAAAGATCAGGGGCGCGGAAACAGCCGGTCAAGAGCCTGGTCCAGGGCGGCGGGGTTGTCGATGGACAGCCGCACGGGCAGGGTCATCACCTTGGGCCGGAAGAACCGCGGCAGGCGCGCCGCGTCCTTTTCGGTGGTCACAAGCTGGGCCCCCGCCAGCCGCGCCTCGGTTTCCAGCCGGGTCAGCAGGGCGGGGGTGAAGGGCTGGTGATCCTCCAGCGCCTCGGCCCGGGCGATGTCGGCGCCAAGCGCGGCCAGCGTGGCGAAGAACTTTTCCGGGTGGCCGATCCCCGCGAAGGCCAGAACGCGGTGGCCCTGCCAGTCCATGCCCATGGGCAAGGGCGCCAAGGCCCCGCGCAGGTGCGGCGGGGCGCCCGGCGGGGCGGCAAAGCGGGCCTGCGCGTCTGGCGGGCCGACGGACAGCAGCAGGCCGGCCCGCGCAAGGCCCGAGCCGACGGGTTCGCGCAAGGGCCCGGCGGGAATGCAAAACCCGTTGCCGAAGCCCTTGGCGGCATCCACCACCACCAGCGACAGATCGTGGGCCAGCGCCGGATCCTGAAAGCCGTCGTCCAGGATGACCGCCCCCGCGCCATCGGCCGCCGCCGCCCGCGCGCCCGCCAGCCGGTTCTTGGCCACCCAGACCGGCCCGAAGGCCGCCATCAGCAAGGGCTCGTCCCCGGTCAGGGCGGCGTCGTGGCGCGACTCGGTCACCCGCATCGGGCCTTCGGCGCTGCCGCCATAGCCGCGCGACACGACATGGGCGGCGACGCCCCGCGCTTGCAGCGCCTGTTGCAGGTGGATGACGGTGGGCGTCTTGCCGGTGCCGCCCGCGTTGAGGTTGCCCACGCAGATCACCGGCACGCCGACCCGCGCCCGCGCGCCGCGGGCCAGCCGCCGGGCGGTGGCGCGGGCATAGGCCGCGCCCAGGGGGAACAGCAGCCGCGCCGTCAAGGTGGGCGGACGCCGATACCAGAAGACGGGGGCGCGTTTCATGGCTTGGCCTTTCCGATGGCGTCGAGAACCGGGGCGCAGATGCGGATGGTCACATCCGCGCCCCCCGTGCTGACGGTCCAGGCATTGCTGGCCAGGGTGGCGATCAGGTCGGGTTGGGACAGTTCGGCGATGGCTGCGGCTAGTTCCTCGGGCGAGCCGACCTGCCGCGCCGCCCCCGCGCCGCCCAGCTGCTGCCATTCGGTGGCAAAGCGGTCCGTGTGCGGGCCGTGGACAATGGCGGAACCCAGGGCGGCGGGTTCGAACGGATGGCGGGCGGCGCCGTCGTCGCCCCCCAGCGTGCCGCCCAGATAGGTGACGGGGGCCAGGCGATACCACAGCCCCATCTCGGTCGGGCCGTCGGTCAGCATGACATGGACATCGTCGCTCGGATCCTCGTCCAGCGAGCGGCGGGCGACAACCAGCCCGCTGGCCTCGATCCGATCGGCCAGGGGGTCGATGCGGTCGGGGTCGCGCGGGGCCAGAAACAACAGCGCCCGGTGGGACTGGGCCAGCGCCGCGTGATGGGCGGCAAGCACGGCCTCCTCCTCGTCGGGGGGGACGGATGCGGCCAGCCAGGCGTGGCGGCCGCGCAGAAGCTGGGCAAGGATGCTGCGCTCGGCCTCGGAACAGGGCAGGGGGTCGCGGATTTCCGCCACGGGGCCGGTCATGGCGACGCGCCTGCGGTCTGCGCCCATCCGCAGCGCGGTGGCATGGCTGGCGGGATCGGTGACCAGCACCGCCCGGATGGGGCGCAGCAGCTCGCGCCGGGCCAGCGCCCGCAGGGACCAGCCCGCATCCTCGGGCGCGAAGCGGGCTTCGGCCAGGATGATCGGCAGGTCGCGGCGGCCGGCGGCGTTCACCAGCGCGGGCGGCAGGTCGGAACCCAGCAGCAGAAGCGCCGCGGGCCCCGCCCGCATCAGCGTTTCGGCGGCGGGGGCGGAGGGGTCGGCCAGTTCAAGGATGCGCAGGTCCGGCCGCGCGCGCATGAGGCGGCGCTGGACCTGGGAAAAGGCCACGCGCGCGTCTGGCGACACATGAACCAACAGCAGCGGGCCCGCGCCCTGGGGAATGTCAGGCGCAGCCGCGCCGTTCTGCCCCGCGGCCCTGCGAAGCTGCCACCAAAGGCCTAGCCGGCCGATGCCCAGACCGATTCCCAGATCGGCCCCCACACCGCTCCCCGGACCGCTGCCCAAACCGTTCCTGCCCATGCCGGATCCCTGGCTGCGGGCGGTCAGCCCCGGACCTCCAGCTCCTCGGTCGGGCTGGCGGCGGCTTCCTCGTCGCGAAGACGGTGCAGGTGAGCGATGAAATAGCGGGTATGGGCGCTGTCCACGGTCCGCTGCGCCTCGGCCTTCCAGGCGTCGTAGGCGGACTGGTAGTTGGGGAAGATGCCGACGATGTGGATCTTGTCGGTGTCGCGGAACTGGGTGCCCTGCGGGTCGGTAAGCTCTCCCCCGAAGACAAGGTGCAGGCGTTGGCTCATGGCTGTTTCCTTGATGGTTGTCCGCGCGGCCTAACGTGGCGGCGCGAGGTTGAAGCGGCAAGGCCGGGGGTGTCACGCCCCCGGTCGGGCCTGTCGGCCCTTTTCTTGCTGCGAAAGGTCCACTGGACCTTTTTCCGGGCGCTTGGAAGCCCCGCGGGATAGTCGGGCAAGGGCGAAAGGGCGGTCAAAGCCCGGCCAGTTTCAGGATCGCGGCCCATTCGTCGTCGCTGACCGGCTGGACCGACAGGCGGGAGTTGTTGACCAGCACCATGTCCTTCAGCGCGGGTTCCCGTTTCGCCTGCTCCAGCGAAAGGGGCCGGGGCAGGGGCCGCACGGCCTTGATGTCCACGCAGTCCCATTTCGGGTCGTCGGCCGTGCTGTCGGGATGGGCCTCGGCCACGACCTGAACGATCCCCACGGCTTGCTTGCCGATGTTGGAATGGTAGAACAGGCCCAACTCGCCCAGCTTCATGGCGCGCATGAAGTTGCGCGCCTGATAGTTGCGCACCCCGTCCCATTCCTCGCCCGCCTCGCCGCGCGCGACGAGGTCGTCCCAGCCGAACACGTCGGGTTCGGATTTGAACAGCCAGAAGGCCATCAGCCGATCACCTTCTTCCATTCGATCACTTCGACGCTGTCGAACAGCCCGGCGGCCTTGTAAGGATCGTTCGCGGCCCAGTCCCGCGCCGCGGCCAAGTCGTCGGCTTCCAGGATCAGCAGGGATCCGCGCATTTCGCCGTCTTCGATCAGGGGACCGGCCATGCGGACGATGCCGCTGTCGCGGATAAAGCCCAGATGCGCCTCGCGCGTGTCGAGGCGGGTTTGCAGGGCGCCGGGCTTGTCCCGGCAGATCACGGCGAACAGGGGCATCATTCCTCCTTCAGGGGGCGGGTCATCAACTGCTGGGCGGCGTCGTCCACGGTCATGCTGTTGTCGGTCAGGCGGGCGACCATGGCGGCGATGGGCATGTCGCAGCCCATCCGGCGGGACAGAACCGCGACGGCGCGGGCGGTGGCGGCGCCTTCCACGGTGGTGGCGGCGTCAAAGGGCTGGCGCGCGCCGAGCGCCTGGCCATAGCGGAAATTGCGCGACTGGACAGACGTGCAGGTCAGCGTCAGGTCGCCCAGTCCCGACAAGCCCGCCAGGGTTTCGGGCCGCGCGCCCAGCCGGGCGGCGAGGCGGGTCATCTCGGCAAAGCCGCGCGTGACGATGGCGGCGCGGGCGCTGTCGCCCAGGCCCGCGCCGATGGCCACGCCCGCCGCGATGGCGATGACGTTCTTCAGCGCGCCGCCCAGTTCGGCGCCGGTCACGTCGGTGGTGCGGTAAAGCCGCAGAACGGGCGTGGACAGGTCGTGTTGCAGGGCGCGGCCCGCTTCGGGATCGGCGCAGGCAAGGGTCAGGGCGGTGGGCAGGCCGCGGGCGATGTCGGCGGCGAAGGAGGGTCCGGTCAGGACGGCAACCGTCGCCCGGGGGCAGGCCTCGGCCAGCAGCGTGGAAGGGCCGGTCAGCTTGGACAGGTCGATGCCCTTGGCGGTGCTGACCAGATGCCTGGCGTCCAGCCGCGCGGCATGGTCCGCGAGAAACCCGCCAAGCGCCTGCGCGGGCAGGGCCAGCAGCAGGGTGTCGGCCCGCGCGGCGTCGGGCAGGTCGTCGGTGAGGCGGATGGCGTCGGGCAGCGTCACGCCCGGCAGGCGCGGGTTGGCGCGCCCCCAGCCTGTGTCACGCGCCCAGAGCGTCACCGGCCCGTTCGCCGACAGCGCCACGGCCAGCGCCGTGCCGAAGGCGCCCGCGCCCAGGATCGCCACGCTCATGCCTTGGCCCCCTTCTTGCCGCCGCCCAGCATCGGCGCCGCGTTCCCATCCAGCGGCCAGCGGGGGCGGGCGGCCAGGTCCATGCCGTCGCGGTGGCCCAGGGCGAAGCGTTCGGCCCCGGCCCAGGCGATCATCGCGCCGTTGTCGGTGCAAAGCGCCAGGGGAGGCGCCAGAAAGCGCGCGCCTGCGTCCCGCGCCACCTGTTCCAGCGCCGCGCGGACCGTGCGGTTGGCGGCCACCCCGCCCGCCACGGCCAGCACAGGGACCGGATGGGCGGCCAGGGCACGGCGGGATTTCTCGGCGAGAACCTCGGCCACGGCGTGTTGAAAGGCGGCGCAAAGATCGGCGCGGTCTCTTTGACGCAAGCCGCCCTGATCCGCGATCAACCCGTCGCGCAGACGCAGCGCGGCGGTTTTCAGCCCCGAGAAGGACATGTCGCAGCCGGGCCGGTCCAGCAGCGGGCGGGGCAGGGCGAAGCGGTCGGGATCGCCGGTCGCGGCTTCGGCTTCCACGGACGGGCCGCCCGGCTGGGGCAGCGCCAGGAGTTTCGCCAGCTTGTCGAAGGCCTCGCCCGGGGCGTCGTCGATGGTGCCGCCCAGGCGGGCGAAATCCTCGGGCCCGTCCACGCGCAGGAACTGGCAATGCCCGCCGGACACCAGCAGCATCAGATACGGAAAGCCGATCCCGTCGGTCAGGCGCGGTGTCAGCGCATGGCCCGCCAGGTGGTTCACGCCCACCAGCGGCAGGCCCGCGCCGGCGGCGATGCCCTTGGCGCACATCACGCCCGCCATCACCCCGCCGATCAGCCCCGGCCCCGCCGTGACCGCGACCGCCGCGACATCGCGCAACGCCACGCCCGCCTGCGCCAGCGCCTGTTCCACTGCCAAATCCAGCCGTTCGGCATGGGCGCGGGCGGCGATTTCCGGCACGACGCCGCCGAAACCGGCGTGCAGCGCGGCCTGGCCGTGGACCACGGACGCCAGGATCCGCCGGCCGCCCGTCACCAGCGCGGCGGCCGTGTCGTCGCAACTGCTTTCGATGCCGAGGAAAATAAGGGTGTCGTCCATGCTCTTGCCGGGCGGGGGAATGGCGCTTACGCCTTGTGGCCCTAGCATCGGCCAAGGGGAATGCCAATGTCCAGCGCCACACGGCCCGTTCTGCTGCTGACCCGGCCCCTGGCGGATTCGCGGCGGTTCGCCGCGATGCTGCCGGAATGGCGGGCGGCGATCTCTCCCGTGCTGCGGATCGTGGCGGTGGATCATGACGGCGCCGCCCTGCGACGGGCGCCGGGACTGGTGTTCACCTCGGCCCATGCGGTGCCTGCGGCGGGACCGGGGCGGGGGCGGCTGGCGCTGTGCGTGGGCGGGCACACGGCGCAGGCCGCGCGCAAGGCGGGGTTCGACGTGCGGACCGGCAACGGCTTTGCCGAAGGGCTGCTGCCGCTGATCGAAGCGGCGGACGTGCCGCTGATCCATCCGCATGGCCGCCACCTGGCGCGCGAATTGCCGGTGCCGGGGATGGTCGTCTATGACCAGCAGGCCGTGCCGCTCGGCCGCGAGGCGCGGGCGCTGCTGGCAGGGAACGCGCCGGTGGTGCTGCCGTTGTTTTCCCCGCGCAGCGCCCGGCTGGTGGCGGAAGCCGCACGCGGGGCCGGGGCGCCCTTGTGGCCGGTGGCGATCAGCAGGGCGGCGCTGGCTGCCTGGGACGGACCGGCGGCGAGATGCCGCGTCGCCGCCTCGCCCGATGCCGCGGCCATGGCCGCCGCCGTGCGCGACCTTGCCGCAACGGAACAATGATGCGCAGGGCGGGTTGAGAAGCAGCCCCCGGCTGATTAGGCTGCGGGCCACGCGCGGCCATGCCCGCTGCCGCGATGACGGGGACAGAACGTGAAAAAGCCAGACAAGACCAGTAGCTCCAGCCGAACCGAAGTTTCGCGGGACCAGACGCCCCTGATGCTGAAAAAGGAAGCCGCCGAGCCGGGCGTGATCGCGCAGGCCGATACCGGCCCCGGCGACGGCGCAGAGGCCATGGCCACCGGGGGCGAGATCAAGCCCATCGGGTCGTCCTTGCTGGGCGACGGCACCGGGCAGCATCCCGCGGCCGAACGGAAGGCGGATGCCGGACCGGCCGACGCGCCGAAGGATGCTCCGGCCCGACCGGCGCTGCGCGATGCTCCTGCCCCTGCCCCTGCCCCTGCCGCGGCCACGGAGACGGCCACGGCCACGGCGCCGGCGCAGAAGGCGACGGTGCGCAAGACCGGCTTCTGGCCGGTGGTTCTGGGCGGCGTGGTCGCGGCGGGCCTGGGGTCCGCGGCGACGATCTGGGCGCTGCCGCATCTGCCCGCGGGCTGGCTGCCCCCGCAGCCCGCCGCGCAGCCCGCCGAGGCGCCGCAGGTCGATGTCGCCGCCATCCGGGCCGAGGCCGTCAGCGCCGCCGAGGCTGCCACGGCAGAACAGATCGACGCGCTGCGGGCAGAGCTTGCGGCGGCCCAGGACGACACGCCGGACTCGCCCCCCGGTGCCTCGGCCGAGGAACTGGAGGCCTTGCGTCAGCAGGTCGAACAGCAAGCCGCGCAGATCCGGGAACTGACCGCCCGCCCGCAGATCGACCCCGATCTGGCCGCGCGCGTGCAGACGCTGGCCGACCAGGCCGACACGCTGGAACAACAGCTTCAAACCGCGGCGCAAGCCGCGCAGGCGCAGATCAACGCCGCCCAGGCCGAGGCGCAGGAATTGCAGCAGGCCGCCGCCGAAACCGCCCGCCGGGCCGAGGCCGTGGCCGCCGTTGCCGCCCTGCAAGCCGCGCTGGACCGCGGCATCACCCCGGATCAGGCCCGCCAAACCCTGGAAGGCGCCGGGATCGAGCCGCCCGAGGCGCTGACGCGCCCGGTGCCCAGCCTGGACAGCCTTCGCGCCGATTTCCCCGAGGCCGCGCGCGCCGCCCTGCGCGCCGCGCTGCGCCAGGACAGCGCGGCGGGCAACGGCAGCCTGTTCGCCAACTTCCTGCGTGCGCAAACCGGCGCCAGGTCGGTCGAGGCGCGCGAAGGCAACGACCCCGACGCGATCCTGTCGCGCGCCGACGAGGCGGTCGAAGCAGGCCGCATCGGGGATGCCGTTACGGAAATCGAGGCCTTGCCCGAGGAAGCCAGGGCCGCCCCCGCCATGGCCGACTGGCTGGCGGGCGCCACGACCTATCGCGACGCGCAGGCGGCCCTGTCCGACCTGTCCGCCCCTTCAAACTGAGGTCCGGGCATGCTTCTGTCCCTGCTGAAAATCCTGTTCTTCTTTGCCGTCGTCCTGGTGATCTCGCTTGGCGCGGTGCACCTGTCCGAAACCGGGCAGATGCTGCGCGTGGAATACGGGGGCACCGAATACGCCCTGACCCCGGTCAAGGCGGTGGTCGCGCTGCTGATCCTGATGGCGCTGGCCTGGCTGGCCTTCAAGGCGCTTGGCCTGGCCCTGGCCTTTATCCGCTTTCTGGCGGGGGACGAGACCGCCATCGACCGCTATTTCGCCCGCTCGCGCGAGCGCAAGGGCTATCAGGCCCTGGGCGAGGGGATGCTGGCCGTCGCCTCGGGCGAGGGAAAGCTGGCGCAGGACAAGGCCGCCAAGGCCGAGAAATACCTGAACATGCCCCATATCACCAACCTGCTGTCCGCCCAGGCCGCGGAAGTCGCGGGCGACAAGGCCCGCGCGGCCCAGGTGTATCGCACCCTGCTGGAGGACGAGCGCACCCGGTTCGTCGGCATCCGGGGCCTGATGCGCCAGAAGATGGACGAGGGCGACACCGCCACCGCGCTGCTTCTGGCGCAAAAGGCCTATGCCCTGAAGCCCAGGCACCGCGAGTTGCAGGACACGCTGCTGAGCCTGGAAATGCGCGAGCATGACTGGAAAGGCGCACGGCAGCTGCTGAAGGAGAAGCGCCGCCAGGGCGAGCTGCCCAAGGACGTGCATATCCGCCGCGACGCGGTTCTGGCCCTGCAAGAGGCCAGCGAGGTTCTGGCCCAGGGCAACTCGATCAGCGCCCGCGAGGCGGCGATTTCGGCCAACAAGGCCTCTCCCGACCTGATCCCGGCGGCGGTTCTGGCCGCGCGCAGCTATATCGCGCAGAAGGACTACCGAAACGCCTCGCGCGTGCTGGAAAAGACCTGGTCGGTGCGCCCGCATCCCGATATCGCGGCGGCTTACGCCGAGATCGTCCCGGACGAGACCCCCGCCGCCCGCTTGGCGCGGTTCAGCCGCCTGATCGCCAAAAGCCCCGACCACGAGGAATCGCGCCTGCTCAAGGCCGAACTGCTGCTGGCGGCCGAGGATTTCCCCGGCGCGCGCCGCGCGCTTGGCGATCTGGCGGAAAAGCATCCGACGGTGCGGACGCTCTCGATCATGGCGGCGGTGGAACGGGGCGAGGGCGCGGACGACAGCGTCGTGCGCGGCTATCTGGCGCGGGCGCTGACGGCATCCCGCGGGCCGCAATGGGTATGCGACAAGTGCCACAACGTGATGGCCGACTGGGCGCCCACCTGCGACAGTTGCGGCGGCTTCGACACGCTGACCTGGCGCGAGCCCGACAGCGTCCGCCCGGTCGCGACCGCCACCAAGGGCGCCGAGATGCTGCCGCTGCTGGTCGGCGCGCCGAAGCGCGAGCCCGCGGCGGAACCCGCCCCGGCTGCCGAAGCGGAACCGCCGGCGCAGGAGGCCGTGACGGAAAAGCCCGCCGACGCCCCCAAGCAGCGCCGGGTCGAGATCGCGGATGTCGCCCCCGGCATGGTGCCGCGCGAAAGCGATTATGTCGCGGTCGAACCCGCCCGCACGATCACCACGCCCGACCCTGCCCCCCAGTCCGCTCCCCAGCCTGCGCCTCAGCCTGCCCGCCAGGCGGCCCATGCCAAGCCAGAGCCGCAATCCGAACTGGTGATCGTGTCCGCTCCGCCGTCGCGCCCCGTGGACGAGGAACCTGTGTTGATCCGCCCCGACGTGGCCCCGCCCGAGGACGCGGACTGGACCGAAGGCAAGACCCGGCCATAAGCAAGGAAGGGCGCAGAAAAAATCCCGCGCCCCCTTTTCCCCCGCCCGGGAACCTGCTATCCGGCGCGGCACAACCTGATGCCGGTGTAGCTCAGCTGGTAGAGCACGTCATTCGTAATGATGGGGTCGGGGGTTCGAGTCCCTTCACCGGCACCAGGTTTGACCAGGAAAGGCCAGTCCTCAGGGGCTGGCCTTCTGCGTTTCGGTTGTGGAAAAACTGGTGCGGGCGGCAGGACTTGAACCCGCACGAGCCAGGCTCCAGGGAGTTTAAGTCCCATGCGTCTACCATTCCGCCACGCCCGCGCCTTGGCCGTCGCTAGCGGGCGGGGCCGGGAATGGCAAGGGTTCAGGCGCTGCGATTCCTAGAAGCTGCGGGTCGGGCGGTCGAAGACCTTGCGGCCCATCAGGCTGCCCACCAGATCGACCATCAGCTTGGCCGTGCGGCCGCGCTCGTCCAGGAAGGGGTTCAGTTCCACCAGATCCAGCGAGGTGACCAGCCCCGATTCGTGCAGCAGTTCCATGACCAGATGCGCTTCGCGGAAGGTGGCGCCGCCGGGAACGGTGGTGCCGACGGCGGGCGCGATGGAGGGGTCCAGGAAGTCCACGTCAAGCGACACGTGCAGCATCCCGTTTTCGGCCTGCACGCGGTCCAGAAAGGCGCGCAGCGGCGCGACGATGCCATGTTCGTCCAGCACGCGCATGTCGTTCACGGTGATGTCGATGGCCAGCATCGCGGCATGTTCCGCCGGATCGACGCTGCGGATGCCGAACATGCAGATGTTCTGCCCCGGCACCGGATGGGGGAAAGGCGGAAAGGGATCAAAGCCCGGCAACCCGAGCGCATAGGCGATGGGCGTGCCGTGCAGGTTGCCCGAGGTGGTCGTCTGAACGGTGTGGATGTCGCTATGCGCGTCCAGCCACAGCACGAACAGCGGCCGCCCCGCGCGTCTGGCATGAACCGCCGCCCCCGCCACCGTGCCGAGCGCCAGGGCATGGTCGCCGCCCATGATGATCGGCAGCCCGTCTTGCAGGGCGTCGTCGACGGCGCCGCGCAGGGCCTGGGTCCAGGCGATCATCTGGGGCAGGTGATGGACGGCGGGGTTCGCGCAGGTGACGGCGGGCGCCGGGCCGGGAACCACGTCGCCGCGATCCTCGACCTGGTGGTTCAGGGCTGTCAGCGTCTGCGCCAGCCCGGCGACGCGATAGGCGGCGGGGCCCATCAGGCAGCCGGGACGGCGCTGGCCTTCGTCAAGGGGTGCGCCCAGCAGGATGCAATGCGTCATGTCCAGCCTTTCGGTTGACGGCGTTCGCCGCAACTAAAGGCGGCCCGGACGCGAATGTCCACCGCCGCCGGGGCGTTACCGGCGCGCGCCCTTGAAGCGGTCCTCCCATTCGGCGCGCTGTTCGTCGGTGATCTTGGCGAACAGCACGTCCGGCACGGTGAAGGCATGGCCCGCGGGCAAGGCGGTCAGCGCCGCCGCCACGTCGTCGGGCCAGCCGTCGTCCGTGGTCCCCATCGCCTCCAGCATCGCGCGGGCGGCGAAGGGGATGAAGGGCGCCGACAGCACCGCGTAAAGGCGGATCAGGTTCAGGCCCAGGCGGACCTGCATCGCGGCTTTTTCAGGGTCGGTCTTGTGCGTGGACCAGGGGGCTGCGGATTGCAGGTATTCGTTGCCCAGAACCCAGATGGCGCGCAGTTCGGCGGCGGACTTGCGGACCTCCATCGCGGCCATGAAGCCTTCATAGGCGCGGATGCGGGTGGTCAAAGCCTCGACCAGCGCGGATTCGGCGGGGCCTTGGCTGCCGCCCTCGGGCACGGTCTCGCCGAACTTGGACCGGCAGAACTTGGTGATGCGGCTGACGAAGTTGCCCAGAACGTCGGCCAGATCCTTGTTCACCGACTGCTGGAAATTGTCCCAGGTGAACTCGCTGTCGCCGGATTCCGGGGCATGGGACAGCAGCCACCAGCGCCAGTAGTCGGCGGGCAGGATCTCCAGCGCGTGATCCATGAAGACGCCGCGCCCCTGGCTGGTGGAGAACTGCCCGCCGTCATAGGTCAGGTAGTTGAAGGACTTGATGTAATCGACCATCCGCCACGGCTCGCCCGAGCCGATCAGGGTGGCGGGGAAGGACAGGGTGTGGAAGGGCACGTTGTCCTTGCCCATGAACTGGGTATAGGTCACGTCCTCGGCGCCCTCGTCCCGGCGCCACCAGCGGCGCCAGTCGGCGTCCGTCTTGCCGTTGGCGTCCGCCCATTCGGCGGTCGCGGCGATGTATTCGATGGGGGCGTCGAACCAGACATAGAAGACCTTGCCCTCCATCCCCGGCCAGGGCTGGTCGCCGCGCTTCACCGGCACCCCCCATTGCACGTCGCGGGTGATGCCCCGATCCTGCAAACCTTCTCCATCGTCCAGCCATTTGCGCGCGATGGACGTGGTCAGGACCGGCCAGTCGGTCTTGCTGTCGATCCAGTCGCTGATTTGGCCTTTCAGCGCCGACTGACGCAGATACAGGTGCTTGGTTTCCCGCACCTCAAGGTTGGTGCTGCCGGAAATCGCGCTGCGCGGGTTGATCAGGTCGGTGGGGTCAAGCAGCTTGGTGCAGTTCTCGCACTGGTCGCCGCGGGCCTTGTCGTAGCCGCAATTGGGGCAGGTGCCCTCGATATAGCGGTCGGGCAGAAAGCGGCCGTCGTCGACGGAATAGACCTGCTTTTCGCTGACTTCGGCGATATAGCCGTTGTCGGCCAGCCTGCCCGCGAAATGCTGGGTCAGCACGCGGTTGCGGTCGCTGGACGAGCGGCCGTAATGGTCGAAGGACAGCCCGAAGCCGCGCGCCAGCGCCGCCTGTTCGCCATGCATCCGCGCGCAGTAGTCGGCCACGGGTTCCCCGGTCTTGGCGGCGGCCAGTTCGGCGGGCGTGCCGTGTTCGTCGGTGGCGCAGATGAACATCACCTCGTGCCCGCGCGCGCGCAGATAGCGGGCGTAAAGATCGGCGGGCAGCTGGGAACCGACAAGGTTCCCCAGATGCTTGATGCCGTTGATGTAGGGCAGGGCAGAGGTGATGAGATGGCGGGCCATTCCGGTTCCTGTGAAGGCTTTTGGCCGGTATCTATCCCCGCGCGCCAAGGAAGGCCAGCAGTTCGCCAGGCGCTTGACCCCGCGTGACTGGTGCGCTGGCGATCCACCGGCGTTATGTCCCGTTCACGAGCAGATGTTGAGGCCAGCCACCATGCGAGACGATCTTTTCCAACCCGCGACCGTGCTGTCGCTGATGCTGGTGGCGCTTTCGCTGATGCTGGCCGTCGATCTTCTGCTGCATCAAACTGTCGCCGAGATCTTCAAGGAAGGCCATGCGATCGAGTTCTTTGCGGCGGTTTACTATTGCCTGGCCGCGGTTCTTCTGACGGCAATGCTTCCTGCGGCCCGCTTGCGCGGCCAATGGCATCTGCCGGTGATCCTGGTGCTGATGACGCTGCGCGAATTCGACCTGGACAAGCGCCTGACCAGCGAAGGGATCCTGCAACTGCGTCTTTACTCCGGTCCGGCGCCCCTGGGCGAAAAGATCGCCGGTGCCATGGTGACGGCCTTGATCCTGGTTTGCGGCTGGCGGCTGGCGTTGCGCACGCTTCCCGCCTTTTGGCGCGGCTTGCGGGCCATGGACCCGTCAAGCTGGCTGGCTTTTTTCGCCGGAACCGCAATTGTGATCTCGAAGTCGCTGGACGGGTTGGAGCGGAAGCTTGCCGCCTTCGGCTATGGCATCGGCAGAGACGTTGCGGTCTGGGCAAGCCGATCCGAGGAGATGTTGGAACTCGCGGCCTCGATGATGCTGGTCATGGCCGTTGTTCACGGATGCCGAAGATGGGCGCTGCAAGCGACATGACCGCCGTGTCGCGCCGGGCTTGTCCCCGCGCGCCGGGCGGTGCAGCGTCGCGGCCATGATCGACGAATCGGACATCACCTTCGGCGGCAGTTACCTGGACCGGGCCGACCGGCTGCGCGGCGATGTGGCGGCCATGGCGCGATACCTGGCCGATCCCGCCAGCCGCGTTCTGCCCTTCTGGCAGGGCAAGCCCTTGTTCGATGCCACGGATGCGGGTCCAAGGCTGGTCTGGCTTGCGGCGAACCATCCGATGCTGGCGGATCACAAAGACACGGCGCTGTTCCTGGGCCTGGACGATGCGGGGCGGGCGCATTTCGCCGCCGATCTGTCGGGCACGGCGCCCGTCGATGGCAGTCCCGCCCCGGTCCCGCACCTGCCCGCGACGCAGGCCTTTGCCGACCTGCGCGCCATTCTTGGCGATCTGGATCACCGCGACGCCGCCATGGCCGCGCCCGCCAAGGGCATCTTCGAATGGCGCCGCAGCCACGGGTTCTGCTCCAACTGCGGGGCGCGCAACACCGTCGCCCATGCCGGCTGGCGCTTCGATTGCCCGGCCTGCAAACGGCCGCATTTCCCGCGCACCGATCCGGTGGTGATCATGCTGGTGCTAAGCGGCGACCGCGTGCTGCTGGGCCGGCAGCCGGGTTGGGACGCGCGCATGTATTCGCTGCTGGCCGGTTTTGTCGAACCCGGCGAAACGATCGAGGAAGCCGTGCGACGCGAGGTGGCCGAGGAAACGGCGATCCGGCTGGGCGAGGTGCGCTATCTGACATCGCAGCCCTGGCCCTTTCCGGCGTCCCTGATGATCGGCTGCGTGGCGCGGGCGGAAACCACCGCGATCACCATCGACCCGGCGGAACTGGAAGACGCGCTGTGGGCCAGCAAGGCCGAGATCGCCGGGGCCCTGGCAGGCCACAACGACCGCATCGTGCCCGCGCGCAAGGGCGCCATCGCCCGGACCATCCTGCGGGCCTGGGTCGAAGGCCGGGTGGGCCTTTGATCCGTCCGCAGGGGTGTTGCGGGTGGCGTTGGTCAGGCAGGCGTTTGCGGCCCTGACCCCCCATTCGCGGGCAAGGGCCGAAAACGCCGCAAGGATCGGGCGGAACAGGCGCCTTGCCGGCAGGTCCGGGGGCCTTACCGCCGCCGGTCGCGGCGCGAGCTCATCGGCTGAAAGGCCACGCTGACATGGGCTTCGCAATAAGGCTTGCCCGCCTGGCTGGGCAGGCCGCAGAACCAGAACTTCTCGGTCGCGGGGTCGCCGATCGGCCATTTGCAGGTGCGTTCGGTCAGTTCCATCAGGGTCAGCTTGCGGGCGCGCTTTTCCACCTCGCGGACCGAAGCCAGGGTTTCCGGGCTGATCTCGTTGGCCGAGGGTTGCGGGGGCAGGGGCTGTCCGGCGGGCACGATGGGGCGGCGCGGGACAGGGGTGAAGACAGGCTGGGACACGGGTTCTTCCTCGGCAGGCTCCTCTCGCGCGGGGGCGGCAGGCTCGGGCTGCGGCTCGGGGCGCGGGGCTTGAACGGCGGGGGCGGGTTTGCGGTCCGCCTTCTTTTCGGCCACGGGTTCGGGGGCGGGCGCGGGGGCCGGCTCGGGTTCGTCGTTGCGGTTGGACAGCCCCAGGCGGTGAACCTTGCCGATGACCGCGTTGCGGGTCACGCCGCCAAGCTCCTTGGCGATGGCGCTGGCCGACTGGCCTTCGGACCACATGCGCTTCAGCGTCTCGACGCGTTCGTCCGTCCAGGACATGGCTGCCTTTCCGGGCGCGCCCTGTGCGCCGCCCCATCTTGAAACCTGCGATTGCCCCCGTCAGAAACGGGATGCCGAGATTTAGCCGCCGATGCGCAGAAATTCAAGGACCGCGACGATGCCACCCACGATCCGCACCGACAGCCCCGCCCCCGAACATCACGGCATGGGCGTGCGCCGCTTCGGCCGCGTCAACTGGCTGGGCCTGCGCACCCTCGCCACCCGAGAGGTGATGCGCTTCATGGCCGTCTGGCAGCAGACCGTTTTTGCGCCGCTGATGACGGCGGCGCTGTTCGTGCTGATCTTCGCCCTGGCCATGGGGCAGGGGAGGGGAGAGGTGATGGGCCTGCCTTATCTGGTCTTTCTGGGTCCGGGCATCCTGATGATGACGGTGGTCCAGAACGCCTTCGCCAACACCTCCAGTTCGATCACCTCGGCCAAGGTGCAGGGCAACATCGTGGACACGCTGATGCCGCCCTTGTCGGCGGGGGAACTGCTGGCGGGCTATCTGGCCGGATCGGTGGCCCGCGCCGCGCTGGTGGGGGCGGTGATCGGCACCGGCATGGTGCTGGTCACGGGACGAGGCGTCGCCCATCCCGGTTGGGCGCTGGCCTTTGTCCTGCTGGCCGCGCTGATGCTGGGCGGGCTTGGCATCCTGGCCGGGATCCTGGCGCAGAAGTTCGACCAGATGGCGGCGATCAGCAATTTCGTCATCACGCCGCTGTCCTTTCTGTCGGGCACCTTTTATTCGGTCCAGGCCCTGCCCGAGCCGTTCCGCACCTTGTCGCACTGGAATCCGGTCTTCTACCTGATCGACGGGGCGCGATACGGCGTCACCGGCATCAGCGACGCCCCGGTCTGGCGGGGGCTGCTGGTCTGCACCCTTGTCGTGGCGCTGGTTCTGGGACTGGCCTGGCGCTGGTTGAAATCCGGCTATCGGATGAAAGCGTGATTGCGCGGGGGGCGAATCGGCGCTATCCCCGCAGGCATGATCGCACGGACCGCCCTTTCCGCCCGTCCCCGACGTTGACGCCCCGTCACCGTCAGATCCCGCCTGCCTTCCACAATCCGTTCCGCCAATCGGGGAGTTCCCTATGATTTCGCACGTCCTGCCGACCTATAACCGCGCCCCCCTTGCCTTTGAAAAGGGCGAGGGTGCCTGGGCCTTCGCCACGGACGGCAGCCGATACCTGGATCTGGGGTCGGGGATCGCGGTGAACGTGCTGGGCCATGCGAATCCCGATCTGGTGGCCGCGCTGACCGAACAGGCGGGGAAGATCTGGCACGTGTCGAACCTTTACCAGATCCCGCAACAGGAACGGCTGGCCGACCTGCTGGTCGAGCACACCTTCGCCGACACCGCCTTTATCACCAATTCCGGGACCGAGGCCGCCGAACTGGCGATCAAGATGGTGCGCAAGTACTGGCACGACCAGGGCGAGGACCGCATCGAGATCCTGACCTTCGAAGGGGCCTTCCACGGCCGCTCCACCGGCGCCATCGCGGCGGCGGGATCCGAGAAGATGGTCAAGGGCTTTGGCCCGCTGATGCCGGGCTTCCGCCAGTTGCCCTGGGGCGACATGGCGGCGGTGAAGGCGACGATCAGCGACAAGACGGCGGCGGTGATGCTGGAGCCGGTGCAGGGCGAGGGCGGCATCCGCCCGCTGCCCGACGCCGACCTGCGCGAGATCCGCGCGCTTTGCGACCGGCACGGCGCGCTTCTGGTGCTGGACGAGGTGCAATGCGGCATGGGCCGGACCGGGCGGCTGTTCGCGCACGAATACGCGGGCGTCGCGCCCGACATCATGATGGTCGCCAAGGGCATCGGCGGAGGCTTCCCCCTGGGCGCGGTGCTGGCCACCGAAAAGGCCGCGGCCGGGATGGTCGCGGGCACGCACGGGTCCACCTATGGCGGCAACCCCCTGGCCTGCGCCGTGGGCGCCCGCGTGATGGAGATCGTGGCGAACGACGCCTTTCTGGCCGCCGTCAACCGCAAGGCCGCCCTGTTCCGGCAAAAGCTGGAAGGCCTGGTCGCGGCGCACCCGGATGTTTTCGAATCGGTGCGCGGCCAGGGCCTGATGCTGGGCCTGAAATGCAGGGTTTCGCCCGCAGATGTCGTCAAGGCGGGCTATGCCCAGCACTTGCTGACGGTGCCGGCCGCCGACAACACCCTGCGCCTGCTGCCGCCGCTGAACATCACGGACGAGGAGATCGCCGAGGCGGTGGCGCGGCTCAACCGCGCGGCGGCAAGCCTTGTCCCGTCCTGACTAGCGGAAGAAGTCGGGCCCCGCGCGATGGCGGATCCACCAGGCGCCATGGCACAGCAGGCCAAAGGCGCCCAGGACGGGTGCCGCTATCGCGAGGGCGGCCCACCAGCCGCCCAGCAGAACGGCCAGAACCAGTGCCGCGGCGAAGGCCAGGCCGGGCGCAAGCCTCCAAACGGGCTTGCGCCGTGGGGCGGCCGGATGGTTCCGGGGCTGCACGAGAACATAGGGCGGCGCGAGTTCATCCAATTTCAAGGCAAGACTCATGGCACTGAGAGGCTGCCGGACGGCGTCTTGGCCGGCAGACTGGAAAAACCGGTAAGCGCATGAAAGGCAAACGCGATTCCAGATCCTTACACGCATAACGATATTAGCACCGAAGCGATGTCGCCCAGCAAGTGTAACCTGCCTTGACGTGAGGTCATGAAAGGTTAACCGGGGGTCCTTCCTGCGGGAAAGACCTTTGCGGCGGCGCCCGCCCCTCTTGACCGCGGCAGTCCTTGCGGGCTTCCTTGCCCAAATCGCGAAAGCAACGAAGATGAAGCATTTTCTGGACATCCATACCACCGGCAAGGCGGATCTGCGGTCGATCATCGACCAGGCCCTGGCCATGAAGACCGCGCGCAACGGCCGCCCCAAGGGCATGCCCGACGACGAACAGCCCCTGGCGGGCCGCATGGTCGCGCTGATCTTCGAAAAACCTTCGACCCGGACGCGCGTCAGTTTCGACGTGGGCGTGCGCCAGATGGGCGGCTCGACCATGGTGCTGTCGGGATCCGAGATGCAGCTGGGCCACGGCGAGACCATCGCAGATACCGCGCGCGTGCTGTCGCGCTATGTCGATCTGATCATGATCCGAACCTTCGAGGAGGCGACCCTGCTGGAGATGGCGGAATACGCCAGCGTTCCGGTGATCAACGGCCTGACCAACCGCACCCATCCCTGCCAGATCATGGCCGACGTGATGACCTTCGAGGAGCATCGCGGTCCCATCGCGGGCCGCAAGGTGGTCTGGGTCGGCGACGGCAACAATGTCTGCGCCAGCGTGATCCACGGTGCGGGCCAGTTCGGCTACGACTTCACCTTCTCGGGTCCGCCGCCCCTGGATCCCGATCCCGAGGCGCTGGATTTCGCCCGCGCCCAGGGCGTCCGGGCCGAGATCGTGCGCGACCCCGCCCAGGCCGTCGAAGGCGCCGACCTGGTGATCGCCGATACCTGGGTGTCCATGCACGACCCGCAATCCGCCAAGGAACGCCGCCACAACCAGTTGCGCGGCTATCAGGTGAACGAGGCGCTGATGGCCAAGGCCAAGCCCGACAGCCTGTTCATGCATTGCCTGCCCGCCCATCGCGAGGACGAGGTGACCAGTGCGGTCATGGACGGCCCGCATTCGGTCATCTGGGACGAGGCCGAAAACCGCCTTCACGCCCAGAAGGCGGTGATGCGCTGGTGCCTCGGCGTCTGACCCGGCCGCCCGGACGCCCGCCGCCCGGCGGGCGTTGCCGTTGCCGTTGCCGTTGCCGGACGGTTTCGGAAAACCTTCACAACCCTGACGCATCCTTGTCGCAACCTCCGCCTAATCGCTGCCCGACCGGTCATACGGCCGAGACCAGCCAGGAGAGCGCGATGCGTGACCAGCAGACCCGAACCATTTTCCGCACCAGCAAGCTGGAGGAGGCCGAAGGCCCCGGCCTGAACCCGACCAAGACCCCCACCATGGGCGAGATCATCGCCGCCCGCTTTTCGCGCCGCGGTTTCCTGAAAGGCTCGATGGCGGTGACGGCGATTTCCGCCACGGTCAGCCCGATCGCGCTGCTGTCGGCCACGGATGCGCAGGCGTCCTCGGCCTCGGCCTTCAGCTTCCCCGAGGTGACGGCGGGCGTGGATGCCGATCACCACGTGGCCCAGGGCTATGACGCCGACGTGCTGCTGCGGTGGGGCGACAAGGTGTTAGCCGACGCGCCCGAGTTCGATCCGCTGAACCAGTCCGAGGCCGCGCAGGAACGCCAGTTCGGCTACAACAACGACTTCGTGGGCTTCATTCCGCTGGACGGCGCGGACAACCGCGGCCTGCTGGTCGTCAACCACGAATACACCAACGAGCATCTGATGTTCCCCGGCATCGTCACCGTCCGCGAGGTCGAGGAGACCGCCGAGGACGGCACCGTCACGAAGACGAAAGAGATCGCCGTGACCGAGGCCGACGAGACCCGCGTGAACATCGAAATGGCGGCCCACGGCGGCACGATCATCGAGATCCGCCGCGCGGACGGCAAGTGGCAGCCCGTGCCTGACGGCGCGATGAACCGCCGCATCACCGCCAAGACCCCGATGGAGCTGACCGGCCCTGCGGCAGGCCACGCGCGCCTGCAAACCGTGGCCGATCCGACGGGCCGCACCGTTCTGGGCACCGTCAACAACTGCGCGGGCGGGGTGACCCCCTGGGGCACCTACATCATGGCCGAGGAAAACATCCACGGCTACTTCATGGGCGGCCTGCCCGAAGGTCACCCCGAGGCGGCGAACTACGAACGCCTCGGCATCCCGGAATCGACTTATGCCTGGGGCAGGTTCCACGACCGGTTCGACGTGTCCAAGGATCCGAACGAGGCCAACCGCTTCGGCTGGATCGTGGAGGTGGACGTGATGGACCCGGCCTCGACGCCCAGAAAGCGCACCGCGCTTGGCCGCTTCAAGCACGAGGGCGCGGAAAGCGTGGTGGCCAAGGACGGCCGCGTGATCTTCTATCTGGGCGACGACGAGCGTTTCGATTATGTTTACAAGTTCGTCACGGCGGGCGCCTACAACCCCGACGACCGCGCCGCCAACATGGACCTGCTGGACGACGGCACGCTTTATGTCGCGCGTTTCCACGACGACGGCCGGGTCGAATGGCTGCCGCTGGTCCATGGGACCGGCCCGCTGACCGCCGCCAACGGCTTTTCGTCCCAGGCCGACGTGCTGATCGAGACCCGCCGCGCCGCCGACCTGCTGGAGGCGACGCCGATGGACCGCCCCGAGGACATCCAGCCGAACCCGCTTACGGGGCGGGCCTATGTGATGCTGACCAACAACACCAAGCGCAAGGAGGCCAACGCCGCCAACCCCCGCGTGGAAAACGCCTTCGGCCACATCATCGAGATCATCGAACGGGACGGCGACTTCACCGCGACGGAAGGCACCTGGGAAATCCTGGTGAAATGCGGCGATCCCTCGATCGCAGAGGTCGGCGCGACCTTCTCGACCGAAACCACGGTGAACGGCTGGTTCGGGATGCCCGACAACGCCGCCGTGGACAGCGACGGGCGGTTGTGGGTCTCGACCGACGGCAACTCGATGGAGGACACGGGGCGCGCGGACGGTTTGTGGGCGGTGGACACCGAGGGCGCGGCGCGCGGCACCTCTCGGCTGTTTTATCGCGTCCCTGTCGGCGGCGAGATGTGCGGCCCCTGCATCACCGAAGACATGACCACCTTCTTCGTGGCCGTGCAGCATCCGGGCGACGGCGGCGAAGACTGGGAAGGCCATGGCCGCCCGTCCTATTACGAGGACTTGTCCACCCGCTGGCCGGATTTCGACGACGCCATGCCGGTGCGCCCGGCGGTTGTGGCGATCACCCGGCAGGGCGGCGGCCGGATCGGGTAGGACCATGGTGCATCCAGGCACGCATCCTGCGATGCCGCTGCGCCTGGATCGCGAAACAGGCATGGATCCGGTATTCCCCCGGGTTGCGTTCTCTGCACGCACCGCGATTTTCAAAGCGAAAGGCCGCGCAAGCCGCGCGGCCTTTCCCCTTCGATCCCGGCCGGTTCAGCCGATGGCCGCCGCCCGGACCTCGTCGTCGATGGCTTCCAGATACTGCGCAAAGTTGTCGCTGAACATTCCCACCAGCTTGGCGGCCTGCTTGTCGTAGGCGGCGCCGTCCGCCCAGGTCTGACGCGGATCCAGCAGCCTGTCCTCGACGCCGGGCACGGACACCGGAACCTCGAAGCCGAAATTCGGATCCTTGCGGAACTGCACGTCGTTCAGGCTGCCGTCCAGCGCCGCTGCCAGCAGGGCGCGGGTCGCGGCGATGGGCATCCGCTTGCCGGTGCCGAAGGCCCCGCCGGTCCAGCCGGTGTTGACCAGCCAGCAGCTTGCGCCGTGCTGGGCGATCTTTTCCTGCAACAGCTTGCCATACACCTCGGGGCGGCGGGGCATGAAAGGAGCGCCGAAGCAGGTCGAGAAGGTCGGGACCGGCTCGACCACGCCGACCTCGGTTCCCGGCGTCTTGGACGTGAAGCCCGACAGGAAGTGATACATGGCCTGCGCCGGCGTCAGCCGGGCGATGGGGGGCAGAACGCCATAAGCGTCGCAGGTCAGCATGATGACGTTGCGGGGATGCCCGCCCAGGCTGGTGTCCGATGCGTTGCCGATCGCCTCCAGCGGATAGGCGCAGCGCATGTTGTCGGTGATCGAGTTGTCCTCGAAATCCAGCTCCAGCGTGTCGGCGTCGAAAACCATGTTCTCGATCACGGTGCCGAAGCGCGAGCAGGTGGCGTGGATCTCGGGTTCGGCCTTGGGCGACAGGTTGATGGTCTTGGCGTAGCAGCCGCCCTCGAAGTTGAAGATGCCCTTGTCCGACCAGCCGTGTTCGTCGTCGCCGATCAGCACGCGCGAGGGGTCGGCCGAAAGCGTGGTCTTGCCGGTGCCCGACAGGCCGAAGAAGACGGCGCTGTCGTCGGGATTGCCGATGGCGTGGTTGGCGGAACAATGCATCGGCATGATGCCCTTTTCCGGCAGCAGATAGTTCAGCAGCGTGAAGACCGACTTCTTGTTCTCGCCCGCATAGGCGGTGTTGGCGATCAGGATCAGCTTCTTGCTGAAGTTCAGCGCGATCACGGTTTCGCTGCGGCAGCCGTGGCGTTCAGGATCGGCCTTGAAGCCGGGGCAGTTGATGATGGTGAAGTCGGGCGCAAAGGTTTCCAGCTCGGCCGCCTCGGGGCGGCGCAGCAGGTGGCGGATGAACAGCCCGTGCCAGGCCAGTTCCGTGACCACGCGCACGTCCAGGCGGTTGTCGGCATCCGCGCCGCCGAACAGATCCTGCACGAAGTAGTCGCGGCCCTTCATGTGCGCCAGCATGTCGGCGTGCAAGCGGTCGAAGGCCTCGGGCGACATCGGCTTGTTGTTGTCCCACCAGATCGTGTCCTCGACCTCGGGGGTGCGGACCACGAACTTGTCCTTGGGCGAACGTCCCGTATGCGCGCCGGTGGACACCAGGAAGGTGCCGCCCAGGCCCAGCGTGCCTTCGCCGCGCGCGACCGCCTCGGTCAACAGCGCCGGTTCCAGCAGGTTGTAATAAACCCGGCCGAGGCCCTCGATCCCCTGATCCTCAAGCTTGCAGTTCGGGTTTACGCGCATGGCCATGGTTTCGACGCTCCTTATCAGATTTGGCTTGCGACACTTTCGTGAAGCAGTATGGGGCGGCTATAACACGGCCCGAAGGGCAAAAAAGAAGTTGGCGCGAACAGTTAGCGGAAACAGATGATGTTATCGCAAACAGGCATGCCGCGGTCTGTCGTCTCAACCTGACGTTAGCATGATCGCCCCAGAATCGGGACAGGAGGTGATTCGCCATGCAGCTTCACGCGACCACGATCGCTCTGGACGGCGCCGGGCTGCTGATCCTGGGGCCGTCCGGTTCGGGCAAGTCGTCGCTCGCCTTGCAGTTGATGGCCGCGGGCGCGGTGCTGGTGGCGGATGACCGCACCGACCTTTGCCGACAGGGGGACGCCATCGTCGCCAGCTGCCCGCCCGCGCTGCTTGGCCGGATCGAGGCGCGCGGTGTCGGCATCCTGGCCGCCCCGCCCTTTGGGCCGGTCCGTCTGGCGCAGGCCGTCGATCTGGGCGGCGGGGCCGAGGATCGCCTGCCACAGTCGCGCAGCTATGATGTCCTGGGTGTGGGCTTGCCCCTTGTCACGGCCCCTTATCGACCGCATCTTTACGCTGCGCTGCGGCAGCTTTTGCTGGGGGGCCGCGTCGCATGACACAGGCTACAAGGGCTGCGGAGGCCCGACAGGCAGGAAAGATGGTCGATTTGGCCGGCAATCCCACCGACACAGGATCGGCTGACGCGCTCTCCGATGCGGTGCAGCGTCTGGTGCTTGTCACCGGACCGTCGGGGGCCGGGCGGTCCACCGCGATCAACGTGCTGGAGGATCTGGGCTACGAGGCCATCGACAACCTGCCCTTGTCGCTGATCCCCCGGCTTTTGGACGGGCCAAGCCGCCCCGTTCCGCTGGCGCTCGGCCTTGACGTGCGCAACCGCGACTTTTCGGCCAGCAACGTCATCGAACTGATCGACAAGCTGACCCGCGATCCCCGTTATACCCCCGAGGTTCTGTTCCTGGACTGCGCGCCCGAGGTGCTGGAACGCCGCTACAACGAAACCCGCCGCCGCCATCCCCTGGCGCCCGACAGCGCCCCGGCGGCCGGCGTCACGGCGGAACTTGACCTTTTGTCGCCCATCCGGGCGCGCGCCGATGTGCTTGTCGACACCTCCGAACTCTCGCCCCACGACCTCAAGGCCGAACTGACGCGCTGGTTCGACATCCGGCCGAACGGCAGGCTCAGCCTGTCCCTGCATTCCTTCAGCTACAAACGGGGGGTGCCGCGCGGCATCGACATGATGTTCGACTGCCGCTTCCTGGCCAATCCGCATTGGGAACCGGACCTGCGGCCGCTGACGGGACGCGACCCGGCGGTTCAGGAATACGTCGCGGGTGATTCGCGCTTCGCGGATTTCCTGGACCGTGTGCGCGAAATGATCCTGTTTCTGCTTCCGGCCTATGTCGAGGAAGGGAAGTCCCACCTTGCGGTCGGTTTCGGATGCACCGGGGGGCAACATCGTTCCGTCACTTTGGCTGAAAAGGTGGGTCTTGCGCTTGCGAAGGCAGGCTGGCCGGTGTCAATAAGGCACAGGGAACTCGAGCGTCGCATACCGGCGCCGTCGGCCTTGGGCGATGCGTCCGGCATCGTTCAAGAGGCGGGCCGGTTGCGCGCTATTGAACGTGGTGGAACGCGTTGATTGGAATCGTGATCGTGGCGCATGGCGGGCTGGCGCGAGAATATCTCTCGGCGGTCGAGCATGTGGTGGGTCCGCAAAGCGGCATTGCAGCCGTCGCGATCGAGGACGATCACGACCGCGCCGCCAAGACGGCCGAAATCCAGGCGGCGGCCAATTCGGTGGACGACGGCAACGGCGTCGTGGTGGTGACCGACCTGTTCGGGGGCTCGCCCTCGAACCTGTCGCTGCCGGCCTGCGCGATGCGCGACCGGACCATCCTTTACGGGGCGAACCTGCCGATGCTGGTCAAGCTGGCCAAGTCGCGCCACCTGCCGGTGCCCGATGCCGTGGCCTTTGCCAAGGAAGCCGGGCGGAAATACATCAACTCCTACAACGTCCCGGTCGAGGCGGCGCTGGACACGGGATCGCGGTTCGGATGAACGGGCCGGTCACGCGCCAGCTGGCGATCATCAACGAAAAGGGCCTTCACGCCCGCGCCAGCGCCAAGTTCGTGGACTTGGTGGAACGCTTCGACGCGCAGGCGCAGGTGGAAAAGGACGGCATGTCCGTGTCCGGCGATTCGATCATGGGCCTGCTGATGCTGACCGCGCCGCGCGGCAGCCAGATCACCGTGACCACCACCGGCCCGGAAGCCGCCGCCCTGGCCGATGCGCTGGAAGCCCTGGTGTCGGATTACTTCGGCGAAGGCATGTAGGTGCCGGACCGCAAATCCTATCACCACGGCAACCTGCGCCAGGCTCTGGTGGATGCGACCGCGACGCTGATCCAGGAAACCGGCCCCCTGGCCTTTACCCTGACCGAGGCCGCGCGCCGCGCGGGCGTATCCCCCGCCGCCCCTTACCGCCATTTCAAGGGCCGCGACGACCTGCTGGAGGAGGTTGCCCGGCAAGGCTTCGTCGATTTCGCGCAACGGCTGGAGCAGGCCTTCGACGGCGGCCAGCCCCGCCCGCTGACCGCCTTCATGCGCATGGGACAGGCCTATCTGGATTTCGCCGCCGAACGGCCCGGGCATTACATGGCCATGTTTGAATCCGGCCTTTCGGTTGCCGGGAATGCCGATCTGTCGGCGGCCTCGGACCGCGCGCAGCGGGTGCTGATCGACGCGGCGGAAACCATGGCCGGACGGCTGCCCCCCGACCGCCGCCCGCCGGCCCGCATGGTTGCGAACCACATCTGGGCCATGAGCCATGGCGTGGTGGAACTGTTCTCGCGCGGCAAGCCCGGCGGCCGCAGTCCCGTCGGCCCGGCCGAGATGCTGGAAAGCGGCGCCCTGATCTATCTGCGCGGGCTTGGCCTGATCGGCGAATAATTTTCGAAGCGCCGCTTGAAGGACGGCCTGCCGGACCCATCTATGTAAATGTGATTAACATTAACATGGGAGGTTCCCCTCAGATGCACAGCGCATCGCACCGCATGCCCGCCTATCCGATGCCCGCCCGTGTCCAGGGGCCGCTGATCCGCGCCCGCGACTGGCTGGACGAACGCGGCAGGGTGGCCTGGATCGCCGCCATGGTCCTCGGCTTTGTTGTCTTCTGGCCCCTGGGCCTGGCCCTTCTGGCCTACATGATCTGGAGCAAACGCATGTTCAGTTGCAGCAACCGCCACAGCCGCGCCCGTTACTCCGCGCCGTCCACCGGCAACAGCGCCTTCGACGCTTATCGCGAGGAAACGCTGAAGCGGCTCGAGGACGAGCATCGCGAGTTCGTGGACTTCCTCCAGAAGCTGCGCGAGGCCAAGGACAAGGCCGAGTTCGACCAGTTCATGCAAAGCCGCGGCGAAAAGACCGAGGCCTGAAAAGAAGGGCCGGGATGACCCCGGCCCTTTCCCCTATTCCCCGCGCGGGAACCGCTGGTTTTCCTCCAGCACGTTCAGGTCCATGTGATTGCGCATGTAGCGTTCGGACGCCAGTTGCAGGGGCTGGTGGTCCCAAGGGTAATAAGCCCCGTTGCGCAGCGCCTCGTAGACGATCCAGCGGCGGGCCTGCGACTGGCGCACCTCGGCGTCGTAGGCGTCCAGGTCCCAGCGTTGCATCGCCATGGCGCGCAGATGCCCCAGCGTGACCGCATGGTCGGGATCGCCCGCCAGGTTCACCCGTTCGTCCGGGTCGGCGTCCAGGTCGAACAGCATCTCGGGATCGGCTTCGCAGGCGATGTATTTCCACTGCCCGTCGCGCAGGGCCACCATCGGCGACACGCTGCCCTCGGCCGCGTATTCCATGGGCACCGGGCCACGATCCGCGCCTTGCGCCAGGGACCGGCCGTCGGTCCAGGGCGCGATCTCGTCCATCGGCAGGCCCGCCAGATCGCAAAGCGTCGGCAGCACGTCGATGGTGCTGACCGGCTGGTCGATGCGGCCCGGCGCCATGCCCGGCGCGGCGATCATCAGCGGCACCCGGGCCGAGCCTTCGAAAAAGCTCATCTTGAACCACATGCCGCGCTCGCCCAGCATTTCCCCGTGATCGGACAGGAACAGGACGATGGCGTCCTGCCGGGTGCGGTCCAGCACGTCCAGGATCTCGCCGATCTTCTCGTCCACATAGGTGATGTTGGCGAAATAGCCCTGCCGCGCGCGGCGGACGTGATCAGCGGTGATGTCAAAGGCGCGCCAGTCGCAGGCATCCATCAGGCGGCGCGAATGCGGATCCATGTCGTCATAGGCGATGGGCGCGGGCGGTTCCAGTTCCGGGATGCCATCGTAGAGCTCCCAGTATCTGCGGCGCGCGACAAAGGGGTCATGCGGATGCGTGAAGCTGACCGTCAGGCACCAGGGCCGGTCGTCCTTGCCGCGCGACAGGTCGTAGAGCTTTCGGCAGGCGTTGTAGGCCACCTCGTCGTCGTATTCGTACTGGTTGGTGATCTCGGCCACGCCCGCGCCGGTGACCGACCCGAGGTTGTGATACCACCAGTCGATCCGCTCGCCCGGTCTGCGGTAATCGGGGGTCCAGCCGAAATCGGCGGGATAGATGTCGGTGGTCAGCCGCTCCTCGAAGCCGTGAAGCTGGTCGGGGCCGACAAAGTGCATCTTGCCCGACAGGCTGGTCTGGTATCCCCCCCGGCGCAGGTGATGGGCATAGGTGGGAATGTCGGACGCGAATTCCGCCGCGTTGTCATAAACCCGCGTGCGGCGCGGCAACTGCCCGGACATGAAGGAGGCGCGCGCCGGCGCGCATAGCGGGCTGCCGGTATAGGTGTTGGCGAAGCGCGTGGACCGTTCGGCCAGCCGTTTCAGGTTCGGCGCGTGCAGGAAGGGGGCCGGGCCGTCGGGGAAAAGCACCCCCGACAACTGGTCCACCATCAGGATCAGGATGTTCGGCTTCACGCGATTACCCGGCCACCGCTGCCTTGACCGCATCGACGCCCGGCTTGCCGTCAAGCGTGGTCACGCCGTCCAGCCATCTGTCCGCAGCCTCGGGATTGGCGGCCAGCCATTCCTTTGCGGCGTCCCTGGCGTCCATGCCGTCGTTCAGGATCTTGCCCATCAGCACGTTTTCCATCTGCACGTCGAAGACCAGCTGGCTGAACAGCCTGGCGGCGTTGGGACAGGCCGCGACCCATTCCTTGCGCGCCAGCGTATGCACGGTCGCGCCGCCATAGTTCGGGCCGAACTGCTTGTCGCCGCCCGACAGATAGGTGATGTCGATGGCCTCGTTCATCGGATGGGGCGCCCAGGCCAGAAAGACCACGGGGCTGTCGCCGCTGCGCGTGACCTGCGCCAGCATCGCCTGTTCGCCGGATTCGACCAGTTCCCAATCGCCCAGGCCGAACTCGTCCGCCTCGATCATCGCCTGGATGGACTGGTTGGCGGGGGCGCCGGGTTCGATCCCGTAGATCTTGCCGCCGAAAGCGTCCTTCTGCGCGTCGAGATCGGCAAAGTCCTTGACGCCCGCATCGGCGCCCGCCTTGTTGACGGCCAGCGTGAACTTGGCGCCTTCCAGGTTCTGCGCAAGCTCCTGGATGGTGCCCGCCGCATCCAGGTCGTCGCGGAACTTCTGCTGGGCAGGCATCCAGTTGCCCAGGAACACGTCGGTCTGGCCGTTCTTCAGCGCCTCGTATCCGACCGGGACCGACAGGGTGGCGATGTCGGGCGTGTAGCCAAGCGCCTCCAGCAGCATCGCCGCCACCCCGTTCGTGGCGGCGATGTCGCCCCAGCCGGGATCGGAATAGCGCACCGTGCCGCAGGTCCGCGCGTCGTCGGCCAAGGCGGCCAGGGCCGTCGCCGCCAGCATCAGGGCGGCCGTCATGGTCAGGGCCTTCATCGTTACCTCCTGTGGTTTTTTGTTTATTCGCTCAATCAAGAACGGATTTCCGCCGCCGTCGCGCCTGAATGCGACATGGCGGGCGTCACCGTGTCGGAACCGGCGTTTCTCCGCGATAGTCGTAGAAGCCGCGTCCGGTCTTGCGGCCCAGCCAGCCGGCCTCGACATACTTGGTCAACAGGGGGCAGGGCCGGTACTTGGTGTCCGCCAGCCCGTCATGCAGCACGTTCATGATGGCCAGGCAGGTGTCCAGCCCAATGAAGTCGGCCAGTTCCAGCGGACCCATCGGGTGATTGGCGCCCAGCTTCATGGATTCGTCGATGGACTTCACGTTGCCCACGCCTTCATACAGCGTGTAGACCGCCTCGTTGATCATCGGCATCAGGATGCGGTTGACGATGAAGGCGGGAAAATCCTCGGCGCTGGCGGCGGTCTTGCCCAGCTTTTCCACCACCTCGTGCAGCGTCCTGTAGGTCGCCTCGTCGGTGGCGATGCCGCGGATCAGCTCCACCAGTTGCATCACCGGGACAGGGTTCATGAAGTGGAAGCCCATGAACTTTTCCGGCCGGTCGGTGCGGCTGGCCAGCCGCGTGATCGAAATGGACGAAGTGTTCGAGGTCAGAATCGTGTGGGGCTTCAGGTGCGGAACCAGATCCTCGAAGATCGCCTGCTTGACGGTCTCGCGCTCGGTCGCGGCCTCGATCACCAGGTCGGTCTGGCCCAGGTCGGCCAGCCGCAGGGTGGTGCGGATGCGGCCCATGGCGGCCTTCTTGGCATCGGCGCCGATCTTGCCGCGGCTGACCTGGCGTTCCAGATTGCGGTCGATCAGGGCCAGGGCCTTGTCCAGCGCTTCCTGGGTGATGTCGGTCAGCAGCACGTCGTATCCGGCCAGCGCAAAGACATGGGCGATGCCGTTGCCCATCTGGCCCGCGCCAATGATCCCAACCGTCTGAACCGTCATCGCCGCCTCATGCTTTTCTGTTGGCGGGACGATAGGGCGGGCGTCGGGATGCTGCAACGCAAAACCGCCCCCGGTGGGGGCGGTCGAGGCTGGGGGACTTCACGTCCCCCAGACCCCCTGTGGGGTATTTTTGCAAAGAAGAAGCTTTCAGAGCTTTTCCGTCATTTCCGGCACCACGGTGAACAGATCGCCCACGAGGCCGTAATCGGCGATCTGGAAGATCGGGGCTTCCTCGTCCTTGTTGATGGCGACGATGACCTTTGAGTCCTTCATGCCGGCGAGGTGCTGGATGGCGCCCGAGATGCCCACCGCCACGTAAAGCTCGGGGGCGACCACCTTGCCGGTC
>Ga0181344_1000125_pt1 | contig 31501 bp, 23 predicted proteins | sample Su13VDMLBDD_FD_130098 | JGI IMG/M metagenome (GOLD analysis project Ga0181344, IMG submission 130098) | Freshwater viral communities from Lake Michigan, USA - Su13.VD.MLB.D.D | ecosystem: Environmental > Aquatic > Freshwater > Lake | place: USA: Michigan | collected 2013-07-15
CGGTTCTTCAGGTACAGATGGTTCATCAGGAACTAGTGGCAGTTCAGGTTCTTCAGGAACATCAGGCACTGACGGTTCAAGTGGTACATCAGGTTCATCCGGTACTTCAGGTTCATCCGGTACTTCAGGTGAAAACGGTACTTCAGGTTCATCCGGTACTTCTGGTTCATCCGGTACTTCAGGATCATCTGGTTCATCGGGTACTTCAGGCTCTTCAGGTACAGATGGTTCATCTGGAACTTCAGGTTCATCTGGTTCTTCTGGTACTTCAGGATCATCTGGTTCATCGGGTACTTCAGGATCATCTGGTTCATCGGGCACTTCTGGTGAAAGTGGTTCATCAGGAACTTCTGGATCATCAGGCTCTTCAGGAACTAGTGGTTCAAGTGGTTCATCAGGTACCTCAGGTAATTCAGGTTCATCAGGTACCTCAGGTTCATCAGGTTCATCTGGTACTTCTGGTGTAAATGGTTCATCAGGTACTAGCGGTTCAAGTGGTTCATCAGGTACTTCCGGTGAAAGTGGTTCGTCAGGTACTTCAGGTAGCTCAGGTTCATCAGGTACTTCTGGTTCAAGTGGTTCATCAGGTACTTCCGGTGAAAGTGGTTCATCAGGAACATCTGGATCATCAGGTTCATCTGGTACTTCAGGTTCTAGTGGTTCATCAGGAACATCTGGATCATCAGGTTCATCAGGCACTTCAGGTGAAAGCGGTTCGTCAGGTACTTCAGGTAGCTCAGGTTCATCAGGTACTTCAGGTAGTTCAGGCTCTTCAGGAACAAGTGGTTCAAGTGGTTCTTCAGGAACTAGCGGAAGTTCAGGTTCTTCAGGAACAAGTGGTTCAAGTGGCTCATCAGGTACTTCAGGTTCATCAGGAACTTCAGGCTCAAGTGGTTCATCAGGAACTTCAGGTTCATCAGGAACAAGTGGTTCAAGTGGCTCATCAGGTACTTCAGGTTCATCAGGAACAAGTGGTTCATCAGGTTCTTCAGGAACTAGTGGAAGTTCAGGAACATCAGGTTCAAGTGGCTCATCAGGAACTTCAGGTTCATCAGGAACATCAGGTTCAAGTGGCTCATCAGGAACTTCGGGTTCATCAGGTACATCTGGTTCTTCAGGCTCATCAGGTACTTCAGGCTCATCAGGTACATCTGGTTCTTCAGGATCATCAGGTACTTCAGGTTCATCTGGAACTTCAGGCTCAAGTGGTTCATCAGGTACTTCAGGTTCTTCAGGAACATCAGGTTCAAGTGGTTCTTCAGGTACCTCAGGTTCATCAGGAACATCAGGCTCAAGTGGTTCTTCAGGTACTTCAGGTTCATCAGGAACTAGCGGAAGTTCAGGTTCATCAGGAACATCTGGCTCATCAGGAACTAGTGGTTCTTCAGGTTCATCAGGAACTAGTGGAAGTTCAGGTTCATCTGGTACTTCAGGTTCATCAGGAACATCTGGTTCAAGCGGAACTTCAGGCTCATCAGGTACTTCAGGTTTATTAACACTAACTGGTAGTACAACTAATGGTGTAATAACTTATGATGGTAGTGGTACAAACGCAACTGTTGAATCTAATTTAACATTTGATAATACAGATGGTTTAAAACTATTTGGAGACATTGCTTTTAAAGCTGGTAGTGAAACATGTGCTGATAATACCGCTACAACTGTTATAGGCTCAATTAGTACTACTACTTATACTGCAGTATTTATTGAATACGTAGTATATGGTGATAGTGGAGTCAATATTAGAAGAGCAGGTAATTTTAGAATGGTATTTACTCCTAATGACGATATAGTTTATGACGAGACTACTACTACCGATACTACAGGAAATACTTCTAAAATAGCTTTAAGCGCTACTGCTGCTGGTGGAACCGCAGAGTTTGTAGTTACATTAACTGCTTTTGGAGACGATGCTGTAATAGTATATCTTGCAAAATTTATATATAACCAATAATATAAATTAATTTAAACATGAAGATGTCTCAACATTTGTTGAGACATTTTCTTTTAGATATGTATAATAAATAGAGTTTGGACAGTGAAAAACATCTAATATGGGGCAATTTGTAGTAAAAAATGGATTAATAGTTAGTGGTTCAGCTAATATAGGTGGTTCTATATATGCTACTAATCTTCCTACTGTAAGCCTTCCTAACTCTTATTTAGGATATTATACTTCATCAGGTGAAGTAGTAGCTGTAGATGATCCTTCAATACAAGTTCTTAATGAAGGAAATGATAGAATACTTCTTGTAAATGGTACAGGTAATTCTAAAGAAGTATATGCTAGTAGCTATAATTATTTTGGAATAGCTTCTGATTATTGGTACCAATATCTAGGAATAGATGCCGAGGAGGGAGCTTTTACTATTGTTTCTGAAGATCCAATAGATAGTTCTTCAACTTTAATTATCTCGGGTCGTCAAAAATATATTTCTTCTACTTATGATGTTGCTGCTTCTAATACATCATTAGTTTATACAGATACTGTAGCTAATGGTTCTATAAAAATAGATTATGTAGTTATGAATGGTAGTAGAAGTAAATTAAGAACTGGAACATTAAGAGCTACTTGGGATAGTACTACAGTAGTTGATAATGAAACCTCTGTAACATCTATAGGTGCTACTAAAGATTACGTATTTAGTTGGAGTATTGCTGGATCGAATGTGCAATTAACTTTTGAAAACAATTACACAACCTCTCCAGCTGATGATGCTATATTAACTTTTAAACTTTCAAGAGTAGTTGCTTCATAACATATGGCTGAAGAATTTAAAATATTAGAAGGTATAATATCAAAAGGAACATCTTCCTTTCAAAGTACTATTTTTGCCCCAGGATTAGGATCTTCTTTACAAGAATTTGCTTTAGGATTAAATAATGGAGAAATAGTAGTAACAGATGTTCCTTCTAATACTATAAGTGCTAATACTTTAGGATTTATTGCTACATCTGTAGGAGGGGGTGATAATATAACAGGAGAACCAAAATTTCGAACCTCAGGATCAACAAATACAGGCTATACTTCTCTTTCAGGATCTATTTCATTTACAGTAAATTCAACTTTTGAACCTAACACTAATATATTAGTTTCAGGATCATCCGTCAGTAATAGTTCTTCGGTTACTTTATTTGAAATTACCGGAAGTAATACTTTAACTCCTGGATTTGATGCTCTTACTATGGATTATGTAATTCATAATGCAGCTCGTACTAAAACAGTATTTGGAACTTTACAAGCAGGATGGGGTGGTTCTACTAACCCTTCAGGATTTCAAAAATTAGAAACAAGAACTACAGGTATAAGTTTACCTACATCTCAGTTTGTGTTAGATGTAACAACTGGTGCATCTACAGTTGCTGGAGCTAGAGTTATAGCTACTAACACTGCAGGTGAAACTATGTACATAACTTATGAAAGAACTTTGTTAGGTACTGATAATAATATTTAATTTGTATGGCTAACGAATTTATAATAAAAAATGGACTTATAGTAAGTGGGGAAACCCCTGAAAACGTTTTTTCAAGTTCAATGTTAGCCCCTAATATTACTGATGTAGGGACTACATATCCTCAACATTATGTATTATTTAATAATACTACTAAACAATGGTTTTTTTATACTGGAAGTTTTGTATCTTTTATTGTAAATACCCCTATTAGAAACGCTATTGTAACTACAACGGGAACTAACAATTTATCAGGAACTACTAATAATGGAAGTGGAGACATTGACACTTCTCTCCTTTCATTCAACTCAGTAGTTGATAATTCTACCCCTGGAAGTGGATTTATACAAACTCTTTACTTTGATAATAGCCCTTCTACAGCTCCTGTTGTAACATATTGGTACCCTACTGAAGTAAACGTTGCTCCCAATACCACTAATGCTAGTATTTTTACTAACGTAAGTGATACAGTATATGATGGAATGTATATAGAATATTTAATCAGAAATGTAGGAGGTACTACTTTAAGAAGAACAGGAGTTCTCAGAGCTTCTTGGAATAGAAGTACAAGTTCGTCTTTTGTAGATGTTGCTGCTCCCTCTATTGGTAATGTAGACGCTCAATTAACTTTTAATATTAATAAAACTGCAGGTAATGTTCAATTAAGAGCTACTGCAACCTCTACTTTAAGTTCAACAGTTAAAATTACTTGTGCTGTAAAATTATTCAGTACTAATATAGCTTAATATGTATAATAAAATATAACCATGGGAAATTTAGTAATAGTTGGTGGAGGTATAACAATTGAAGCAGAAGCAGGTTCTCCTGTTACTTCTACTTTTGATACTTTAGATGCCACTGAAATTAATGGTGAAGTTAAAAACTTTGATATTGAACATCCTACCAAAGAAGGTTGGAGACTTCGTTACAGTGTCCTTGAAGGACCCGAAAGAGGTATGTATATTAGAGGTAAAGTAGAAGGTAATGGAGTTATTACTTTACCTGATTACTGGGAAAGCTTAGTAGTAGAAAATAGTATAACTGTTCAATTAACACCCATTGGAAATTCGTGTACTCACTACGTAAATTCGGTATCAAATAGTGAAATCACCATAGGTTGCACTTGTGGAGAAGTAAACGCTTACTACGTGGTATTTGCTGAAAGAAAACATAAAAATCCATTAGTTGTAGAATACCAAATTGTATCCTAATACCTCTCAAAACACAGGTAAATGGCTAAAAATATAACAATCACCCCCGAATCAGCAAGCATTAGGTTTGAGAATGATACAGATATCTTTGATATCTCTTTTAATTCATCAAATGCTTTAATTTTTGGTTCAGGTAGTGGTGTTAGTTTATCAATAAGTAGAAGTATAGTTGATATTCCTAATACTAATACTTTTAAAATCCCAGTATCAGGTTCTTTCCCTCCTAATCCACCTTATGGCTCTATTCGTTTTGACGATGAAAGTAGTAATGTATTAATATACAGTGATAATGGAATTGTTGTAGGTGGTGAAAAAGGTGAAAAAGGTGCTACAGGTGCACCTGGTATTATAGGCCCCAAAGGTGAAAAAGGAGCTACAGGAGAACAAGGTATTCAAGGCCCACAAGGTCCTATTGGTCCCAAAGGTGAAATAGGTCAAAAAGGAGAACAAGGAAGTAAAGGAGATACAGGTATACAAGGTCCTAAAGGAGTTGTAGGTGCCCAAGGCCCTATTGGTACTAAAGGTAATACAGGTGCTCCTGGTGTTATAGGTCCAAAAGGAGATAAAGGAGTTGTAGGTGCCCCTGGTACACAAGGTCCACAAGGACCTATTGGTACTAAAGGAGAAAAAGGCCCAACAGGTGCTCCTGGTCCTGTAGGAGAAAAAGGTCTTACAGGTGAACCAGGTGTTCAAGGGCCAATCGGACCTAAGGGTCCTAAATCAATAGATAGTGGAGACAGAGGAGCTCCAGGAACAATTGGTCCTAAAGGACCAACAGGTGCTCAAGGTCCTATTGGTCCTAAGGGTTCTACAGGTGTTCCCGGAGCTATAGGAGATAATGGTCCTGTTGGTGCTCCTGGTATTTTAGGTAATACTGGTGCTACTGGTGCACCTGGTCCTACAGGTGTTCCCGGTGCTATAGGTACTAAAGGTGCTACAGGTGCTCCTGGAGAAACAGGACTAGTAGGTAATAAAGGACCACAAGGTCCTAAAGGTACACAAGGTGATCCTGGTGCTAAAGGAGTACAAGGTCCTACTGGTCCTAAAGGAAATAAAGGTTCAACTGGTGCTCAAGGTCCTACAGGCCCAAAAGGTAATACAGGCTCTCAAGGAGATACAGGACTTAGCGGAGATAGAGGCCCAGATGGAGGTCCTGGTGCTGTAGGATCTCAAGGTCCTAAAGGTACACAAGGTCCTACAGGTCCCGGAGGTGCTAAAGGTCCTACAGGTGCACCTGGTCCTATTGGTCCAGGTGGTTCAGGAGGGGCTACAGGTGCAACAGGTGCACCTGGTCCCGTAGGTCCTAAAGGAAATAAAGGAGCTCAAGGAGTTCCTGGTAGTATAGGAGCTAAAGGTCCTACTGGTTCTCAAGGCCCAACAGGTGCCTTAGGAGCCAAAGGACCAACTGGTGCTCCAGGAGCAGTTGGTGCCAAAGGTCCAGTAGGTAACCCAGGTGCTACAGGAGGTCCTGGAGCAGGAGGTGCACAAGGTCCTACAGGAGCAACAGGTCCAGCAGGTGCTGCTGGAGCTCCGGGCGCTGTAGGTCCAACTGGTCCTGCTGGCGCTAAAGGCCCACAAGGAGCTACAGGACCAGGTGGTCAAAAAGGTGACACAGGTGCTACAGGTAATCCTGGAGTTGGTGGAGCTCCCGGACAAAAAGGTCCTCAAGGTCCTACAGGTCCCGGTGGTGCTAAAGGTCCACAAGGAGCTACAGGCCCAGGAGGTGCTAAAGGTCCTATTGGTGGTCCTGGCCCAGGAGGTGCCCAAGGTCCTAAAGGAGGACAAGGTCCTACTGGTCCTACAGGTGCACCAGGTCCTGTTGGAGCTCCTGGTCCTATAGGTCCTACAGGAGCTAAAGGCCCTCAAGGTATTACAGGTGCTCCTGGTCCAGCTGGAGGTCAAGGCCCTAAAGGAGGACAAGGTCCTACAGGTCCTACAGGCGGTCAGGGTCCTACTGGTGCTCCTGGTCCAATTGGTCCTGCTGCAGCTCAAGGTCCAACTGGCGCTCCTGGTCCTATTGGTGGACCAGGTGGTGGTGGTGCTCAAGGTCCTATAGGCCCAGCAAATGGTAGTGAAGCTCCTCAAGGTCCTACAGGACCTCAAGGTCCTACAGGTCCAATTGGTAATCCTGGTGGTAGTCCTACAGGAGCTCAAGGCCCAACTGGTGCCCCAGGTCCAGTTGGAGGTACAGGCGCCCCAGGTGCACCGGGTGCCGTAGGAGCACAAGGTCCCAAAGGTGTTCAAGGTCCAGGAACTGGCGAAAATTTTAATGGTGATATTTATATTGAATATCCAACTTCTCAAGTAGCAACTATTGTTATATCCGATGGATTATACACTAATTTTACAGTATTCACACTCTAATATTTATGATAGATTAAATGGCTAATACAGTAAGAATAATCCCAGAATCAGGAAGCATAACATTTGCTAGAGGACTTGATAATATAAGTTCTTCTTTAGCACCTGCTATAGCTAGTGGTCTTACTGCTCAGTTAGAAACTGATTCGTCTGGAAGTCTTATTATTGTATCAAGTAGTGTTGATTTAGTTAAATTTACTGGATCTGGTTCAGCAGCTATACTTTTAGATAACTCCGCAGTATTTAAAATCCCCCAAGAAACTGCAACTCCCCCCGGAGCTGCTATTGGAACTTTGTTTATTAATACAACCGCAAATCGTATTCAAGCTATTGGTAGTGGAGGAGCAGTTGATGTATCTGGAGAAAAAGGACAAAAAGGAGAACAAGGAACACAAGGTCCTGTTGGTCCTAAAGGTCAAAAAGGAGATTCAGGTGCTACTGGAATTCAAGGTCCTCAAGGTCCTACAGGTCCTAAAGGATCAATAGGTCTTGAAGGTCCTAAAGGAGATACCGGTGCTCCTGGCATTATAGGGCCTAAAGGAGATACTGGTATTCAAGGTCCAGTTGGTCCTAAAGGAAATACAGGAGCACAAGGTCCTGCTGGTCCTAAAGGTCAAAAAGGTGAAATTGGTGGACAAGGTCCACAAGGTACTCAAGGTCCTGTAGGACCTAAAGGTCAAAAAGGTGATACAGGTTTACAGGGCCCTAAAGGAGGAAGTGGTGCAACCGGAGCTCCAGGAACACAAGGACCAAATGGTCCACAAGGTGACGCAGGAGATATAGGAGCTCCTGGATTCCAAGGACCTGTAGGTCCTAAAGGAGATACTGGTTCTCAAGGTCCTACTGGCCCTAAAGGAGATACTGGTTCTCAAGGTCCTACTGGCCCTAAAGGCCCAACAGGTTCCCAAGGTCCTACTGGCCCTAAAGGTCAAACTGGTCCTAAAGGAGATACAGGGGCACAAGGCCCTGTAGGCCCTAAAGGAAATACTGGTTCACCTGGTGACCCAGGTTCTACAGGTGCTCCTGGTCCTATTGGTATAGATGGAGAAAAAGGAAATACTGGTGGTCCTGGTCCTTTAGGAGCTACTGGTCCTAAAGGAGATACGGGTGCTACCGGAGGAGGTGGACCTACAGGCCCAGTTGGAGCCCCAGGTTCTATAGGTCCTAAAGGACCTACAGGAGCACCTGGTAATAACGGTGCTCAAGGGCCAAAAGGATCACAAGGTAATAAAGGACCACAAGGTGCTAAAGGTCCTACAGGTCCTAAAGGAAATACAGGAGGACAAGGTCCAACAGGTCCTAAAGGACCTACAGGAGGTCCTGGAGCTAATGGAGCACAAGGTCCAACTGGAAGTGGAGGAGATACCGGAGCTCCGGGTTCACAAGGTCCTACAGGTCCTAAAGGAAATACCGGATCTTTAGGTGCACCTGGAGCTATAGGCCCTAAAGGAAATACAGGAGGACAAGGTCCTACTGGTGCCCCAGGACCTATTGGTGCTGTTGGTCCTACAGGAATTCAAGGCCCAAAAGGCCCAGTAGGAGCAACAGGTCCAACTGGTCCTAAAGGAACTACAGGTTTACAAGGTCCAAGAGGAGCTACAGGTCCAACAGGCGCCCCAGGTCCTATTGGTTCACCCGGTTCTATTGGAGCTACAGGTGCGCCCGGTGCTGTTGGTTCACAAGGTCCTACAGGCCCTCCCGGAGCAAAAGGTCCACAAGGTGCTACAGGTCCAACTGGCGCTCCCGGTCCTATTGGTGCTACCGGTCCAACTGGCGCCCCCGGTCCTATAGGTCCTACAGGTAATCCTGGTGGTGGTGGTGCTAAAGGTCCTATTGGTGGTCCTGGCCCAGGAGGTGCCCAAGGTCCTAAAGGAGGACAAGGTCCTACTGGTCCTACAGGTGCACCAGGTCCTGTTGGTGCTCCTGGTCCTACAGGCAATCCCGGAACCGGAGGTGCTAAAGGTCCAATTGGTGGTACTGGTGGTCCTGGTCCTGGAGGTGCAAAAGGTGTACAAGGTCCTACTTCTCCACAAGGCTCACCCGGTGCTAAAGGTCCACAAGGTCCTACAGGCCCTCCAGGAGCTAAAGGTCCTATAGGATCACCTGGTCCTGCTGGTCCTATTGGTGGTATAGGTGCTAAAGGTCCTATTGGTGCTCCTGGTCCTATAGGCCCTGCGGGTGCTATTGGAGCTAAAGGCCCCATAGGTAGTCCTGGTCCACAAGGACCTGCAGGTGCTGAAACTCCTGGTCCTACAGGTGCCCAAGGTCCTAAAGGTCCACAAGGAGCAAAAGGTCCAGCCTATACAACAGGATTTAGTGGTGCTGCTACTTGGGGTGGATTTAAAGGCGGAACTATATCATTTAGTGCAGGATATGCTATTAGTGCTTAATATTTATAATTAAATGGCAAATACAGTAAGAATAATTCCTGAATCTGGTAGCATTACTTTTGCGAGTAATATTGCTACTCCTTCATCTAGTTTAGGAGTAACCCAAATAACTACTCGAATTGAAAATGATGGAACTTTTTCTGTTATTTCAGGTTCTCAAACATTATTAAATATAGATCCTTCAAATAATAGCTTATCAGTTAATAATAATACTTTATTTAAAATTCCAATTAAAACTTCAGCAACTACTGGAGAAATAGCATTTGATGATAACAATTATAGTATTATTAGTGGTGGAGTTAGTAGTAAAGGTTTAAAAGGAAATACAGGTGAACAAGGTATTCAAGGTCCTACAGTAGCAGGTGAAAAAGGTAATACTGGAGCACAAGGTCCCCAAGGTCCTATAGGCGATAACGGGCCTAAAGGACAAAAAGGAGAAATTGGTCCTAAAGGTGATACAGGAGCTCAAGGTCCTATTGGTGCTAGTGGTGCTACTGGTGCTCAAGGTCCAACAGTAAATGGTGATCAAGGTACTCAAGGTCCACAAGGAACAGTTGGACAAAAAGGAGAACAAGGAGTTCCTGGTACTCAAGGTATTCAAGGTCCTACAGTAGCAGGAGATCCTGGAGAAAAAGGATCTCAAGGTCTTATTGGAGATAAAGGAGCTCAAGGAAATCAAGGACCTATAGGAAATAAAGGTCCTGTTGGTGTTAAAGGACCTACAGGCCCCCAAGGTCCTCAAGGTCCTGGAGGAGCTAATGGAGCTCCTGGAGCTATAGGTTCTAAAGGAGCTGTAGGAGCAAATGGCCCACAAGGATTAACTGGCCCTAAAGGAAACACAGGCGCAAACGGAGATCCAGGCCCAAAAGGAAGTACAGGGGCCGGCGGAGACACAGGTATTCAAGGTCCTAAAGGAGTAACAGGAGATCCCGGAGTTATAGGTAATCCCGGAGCAACAGGTGCTCAAGGTCCAGTTGGTCCCAAAGGAGGAACAGGTGCTACTGGTGCTCCTGGCTCTATAGGCCCTAAAGGAGAATCAGGTGCTACAGGTGCCCCCGGCGCTATTGGTTCTAAAGGACCAACAGGTTCTCAAGGTCCTACAGGTCCTAAAGGAAACAAAGGAGTACAAGGCCCTTCAGCTACACCTGGAGCACCAGGTCCAGTAGGAGCACCCGGTCCTATAGGAGCAGGGGGAGATACAGGTCCAGTAGGAGCACCGGGTGCTTTAGGTAATACTGGTCCTAAAGGAAACAAAGGAGTACAAGGTCCTACAGGTGCTATTGGTGCTAAAGGCCCAACAGGTTCTCAAGGCTCTCCAGGTCCTACTGGTGCTACCGGTCCTGTAGGAGCTCCTGGTGCTAATGGTCCACAAGGTCCCACAGGTCCTGGAGGAGATACTGGTAGTGGTGGTGCAACAGGTGCTCAAGGTCCTACAGGCCCTACTGGTAATACCGGAGCAACAGGTGCACCCGGCCCTGTAGGAGCTACAGGTCCAACAGGAGCAGGAGGAGCTACAGGATCACCTGGAGACACAGGTCCTACAGGTGCTAAAGGTGTACAAGGTCCTGGTGGTCCTAAAGGAAACAAAGGTCCAACAGGTGCTCAAGGTCCCCAAGGTGCTGATGGTAATAGTGGTGCTACTGGGGCACCAGGACCTATTGGTGGTACCGGAGCTACTGGTCCTCAAGGTCCTACAGGTCCTGGAGGTGCAAAAGGAGTTCAAGGCCCTACAGGTCCAACAGGAGCACCTGGTAATGTAGGTGCACCTGGACCAATAGGCCCCACAGGTAATCCAGGTGGAGCTGGAGCTAAAGGTCCTATAGGTGCAACAGGTCCCACTGGATCACAAGGCCCAGGTGGAGTATCAGGTGCTACAGGAGCGCCTGGTCCCGTAGGTGCCCCTGGGCCTATAGGTCCAACAGGAGCCCCAGGTAATAGTGGTGCTAAAGGTCCAGCAGGTGCCCAAGGAGCACCGGGTGTTGTTGGTGCTAAAGGTCCACAAGGAGGTAATGGTCCAACTGGAGCACCAGGTCCTATAGGTCCAGTAGGTCCAGTAGGAGCCCCAGGCCCGATAGGAGCACCAGGCCCAGTAGGTTCTCAAGGTCCATCAGGTCCTAATTCACCAGGAGCTCCAGGTCCAGTAGGTCCTATAGGTCCTACCGGCCCTGCAGGTCCTCCAGGAGCAACCGGTCCAACTGGAGCTCCAGGTCCTGTTGGAGCACCCGGTCCAAGTGCTGTATCTTATGGTACCACTACTTATGGTGGTTTTACTGGTACTTTACTTATAGGAAACAATGATGGTAGAGGTAATTTAGCCACCCCTTGGATATCTATAAATCATAGTGGAGGAGCAGTTGTTTCTCTTAGTTACTCTCCATAATCTTAATAATTTTTTTAATATTTATATTAAATAGTTATTTATGAAAATAGTTTTATATACAGGATATCATTCTAAACATTGGAATCCTGAATCTTATTTAACAACCGGATTAGGAGGTACTGAACAAGCTTTATTTTCTTTAGCTTATCAATTAGCAATTAAAGGTAGTGAAATATATGTAGTAGGAGAAATAATAGAGGGTGACTATGGTTACCCTCTAGTTAAAAATGACAAATATAAGGTTAAATATAGAACTACTGAAAACTTTAAAAAAGAAATAGGTAATAAAAAAATAGATTGGATTATAGCAGCTAGTTATATTCATTATTTAAAAGAATTTGAAGATTTAAATTATAACCAGTCTATATTTTGGGCTCATAATATTGATTATTTTCCTTGGTGGAATGGAGAAGAATTACCTAACCAAGGGCGTGATTTACTTCTTCATAAAAAACTTACTTATATAGTATGTCAAACTAAATGGCATAAAAATAAATTTATAGAACAATTTCCTGAATCTGCTAATAAAATTAAAATTATAGGAAATGGTATTAATACAGATTTAATTTGGATCCAAAAACTTATAACTAAAGACAAACTCCCAGTTTTAGATAAACCTTATGCTTTAGAAGAAAATCTTAAAGCTCAAGATGAAAGAGTAACAACTAAGTTTTATGCTAAAATCCCAAATTCTTTTGTTTATACTTCTCATGCCGAACGTGGATTAGCTAAAGTACTAGAGGATTGGCCTAAAATTAAAGAAAAATTTCCAAATGCTTATTTAAAAATATCTACTCCTGAGTATGGTTTAGAATATTTTGAAGAGAATTTTTTTTCTTTATTAGATAACTTGGATGATGTAGAATTTCTTGGTACATTGGGTCGACAAGAATATATAGAATTATTAAAAAGTAGTGAATATTGGTACTATCCTTCTGATTATGAAGAAACCTTTTGTATAACTGCTCTTGAAATGTTAGCTTGTATGGTAAAACCCGTTACCTATGAAGCTGCAGGTTTAAAAGAGACATTACATGGTTTTAATTTAGAAGATTTTGATGATGAAATAGATTTAGATGCAGCTAATTATTGGGCATGGAGAAACAGATGGAGAGTAGTTACAAAAAAATGGTTAAAATTAATAAAACAACCTAGTATGATTGACTTTGCTTATATTACTACAATAGAAGATAATTACAATCACATTACCAACAAATTAACTCAGGTTAATATTCCTAATGAATGGAAATACTGGATTAAAGATGGTTTTGATGCTAAAAAATTTACTCTTGATACTTATAAACAACTTGGAGTTAAAAAAAATCCTCTTTGGAAAATTGATCATTCTGTAGATTGGTATAAAAGAGAAGTTACAGATGGAGAAGTAGGGTGTGCTCTATCTCATATTGATATTTGGGTTGATACTTACAATGATGCCCGTGAAGCTACTCTTATTTTAGAAGACGATTTTCTTATAGAAGAACAAGTACCTTGGAATGAAGTTTATGAATTATTAGACGAAGGATTTGATATTGTTTATTTAGGTAGATACCAGGTAAATTCATCTTCTTCAGAAAAAGAAATAAATGGTCATCCTATGTGGGTATATCCTGAATATTCATATAATACTCATGCTTATGTATTATCTAAAAAAGGAGCTCAAATTCTTGTAGAAAATTGGATAGATATTTATAAGAAAAATATTTTTGCTCTTGATGAATTTTTTGGGGTTCTTTCAGGCACTACAGCTAGAACTGATATTTTAAATCAATTTAAAGATTTACCTAAATTAAAGTTTGCTGCCCCTAAAATAAATTTTATTAAACAAGAATCTAATCGCTTTAGTACTGAAATTAACGTGGTTAACAATGAAGAATTAAATAATTATATGGTTAACGAATATATAAACCCTAACGAAATTTTAGACGCTAGTGATTGGAATGCTTGGTGCCAAAAATATATCAATCCTTATCTTTTAAAAGGCCAACATCAGTTAATGACTGATGAAATCGGTCCTAATATTATTGAATTTCCTTTATTTACAGAAAAATTCTGTAAAGAAATTATAGCATTAGCTGAAGCTAATACTTGGGTAACTGATAGACATTATTTTTTTCCTACAACTGACCAAACTATGGAAAGTTTAGGTATGCAAGAAATTTACCAAAGAGTATTAGAACAATTTGTTTACCCTATTTGGATTTGGTTCTGGGAACTTGATGGTGAAGATTGGCCTAAACTCGGTAGTGAAAACTTTATAGCTAAATATGATACTCTTAACCAAGGAAGTCTAGGAATTCACCACGATCAATCAGCTATTACTTTAAACGTAAAACTAAATGATGATTACGAGGGCGGTGGAACTTTCATACCTCGCTATAAACAAACGTATCAAGCCAAAAAGATAGGCCATGCTATGGCTCATCCTGGTCAAATTACTCACAAACACGGAGGACGTCCCGTAACAGAAGGAACCCGATATATTTTAGTAACATTTACAAACAAACCCTAAACAATGAATAATTTATATACATTTCCTATAAATCTAGAAGCTAATCAAACTAATTATTATTGGTTTGAACAAGGTTTTAGCCCTGAAGAATTAAGTGAAATCGAAAGATTAGTAGGTGATATTCCTTATACTAGAGGAGTTACTCAAACTAATGTTGATGATTCTGAAACTTTTAAAGAAGATTCATATCGTAAAAGTAATATTAAGTGGGTTCCATTTAGTGAACAATATAAGTGGATTTACGATAAAATTGGTTGGATGGCTAATGAAGCTAATGAAAATATGTTTAAATTTGACCTATTTTCAATGCCAGAACAAATCCAATATACTGAATATTACGACCATGAACAAGGTCATTATGATTGGCATATGGATATAGGTCACGGAACTTTATCTCAAAGAAAAATTAGTGTTACAGTACAACTTAGCCACCCAGATGAATATGAAGGTGGTGATTTGCAATTATGGCCTGGTGGTACTTATCCTATTAATGCACCTCGTGGTAAAGGTAATGTAGTAATTTTCCCATCATTTATGATGCACCGAGTTACTCCTATTATTAAAGGTACTCGCAAATCATTTGTTCTTTGGTTAGGAGGAGGTCATTATAAATAATGAAAATAGCCATTTGTTTAAGTGGATTACCCCGCCAGTACAAAGCAGGGTATGAAGAATTAAAAAAATGGTTTTTAGACCGGTATGATTGTGACATGTATCTACACACTTGGTATGATACACAAAGTACATTTCATACCGGTCATAAATTTTCCCCTAAAATATCATACCAATTCACTGAGGAAAATTATAATGAACTTTTAGAATTATATCAACCAAAAGATTATACATTTCAAAAACCTATTCCTTTTGATGCTAATGGTATAGTTTCTAAACTTGGAGTAAAATTAAATGTATCATTATCTACATTTTATTCTTTACAACATAGCTTTAATTTAATTAGAGAATCTGGTATAGAATATGATTATATAATCCGAACCAGATTTGATTTAAAATTTACAGATTATATTTCTCCTAAATGTGAGTTACTTAAAGATATTTCTTTATTAGATCCTAATCAATTAAACTATTTCCAATATTCCGATGACCCAAATGTTAGAATTGCTGAAATAGATGATTTATTTGCTATAGGGGGATTTGAAGTAATGGATGTATATTGTAATACTTTTTCTTATGTTCTTAATTATTTGTATATGAATCAAGAATATAAAGAATGGTTAAATAATTTAGTACCTGATCCTGAACCTTTAGTAAACGAATCACTACTTAAATTTCATTTACTTAACAATAATATTAGTTTAAACCCAATTTCTAGTTTAACAGAATATTTTACAGCTCATATAATGAGGTAGTTATGAAAATAGCAATGACAATAAGTGGCCAGCCAAGAAGTGCTGATGAAGGTTTTATAGAATGTAAAAAATGGTTATTAGATAAATACGATATTGATGTTTATCTACATGCTTGGAACGATAAAGAATTTTTTAAATATGATTTCTTTAATGAAGGTAAAATTAAGCATGTATATAAACCCTCAGAAAAACTTTATAGTAATATTTTAGATTGGTATCAACCTAAAGATTATTTATTTGAAAAAGCTATTAAATTTGATGCTACTGATATAAAAGGAAGTAATAATCAAAGATTAAATTCACAATTAGGTATGTGGATGTCTTTAAAGCGTGCTTGGGATTTAGTAGAGGCAAGTGGTATTAAATATGATTATATAATCCGTACAAGATACGATTTAAAGTTTACAGATCATGTAAGTGAAGATTGCCCATTAATAAATGATATATTAAATTTAGATCCTAACCAAGTACATTTATTTGATTATACAAATGATAATCATCGTAAGTTAAATGTTAATGATTTATTTGCTGTAGGGGGGTATGATGTAATGAAAATTTATCATAATCTTTTTATTGATCAAATTTATTACCATTTTATAGATCCTGTATACGATGAATGGTTAACTGGTTTAGATAAATTTGTAAATGAAACTATTTTACTTCACCATTTAAACACATATAAAGTACCAATTAATAGAATATATTCAGGAACCGAAGAAGATTCAGACGCTATAGTAATAAGATAATTATGAAAACATTTGTAGAAATAGGAAGTTCATATTTTAATACTTTAAGAGAATTATGTGATAAAGGGTGGAAAGGAGTTATGGTAGACCCCTTAGAAATCGCTCTAAACAAAGTTCCAGACCACGATAATTTAATTAAAGTGACTGGGGCTATTGATGTTGATTTTAGTGTTAAAAAACTAACAAAAGTTAAAGATGAATATTGGGATAATATTCATGATACTGATTATTTAGGAATGGCTAGTATTGGAGTAAATGCTCCTATAAAAAAAGCTAAACCTGAATATATTGAAGAAATAGATGTAGCATGTGTTCCTTTTAATTTTTTAATGAAACAGTTAAATATTACAAAAATTAATTATTTAAAAATAGATACTGAAGGACTTGATTTTGATATTCTCAAATCTATAGATTTTAATTCTATTAATATTAACCTTATTAAAGTAGAACACGAACATATCCCAGATCAAGGTTATACTTTAAAAGAAATGGTTGATTTTTTAAAAGAAAATAATTATATTGTAGAAATCTTTGAAACAGATATAGTAGCAATTAAAGCATGAAACCAAAAGTTTACGCTCACGCCTCATATGTAGGTAATACCGGTTATAATAATCATACACGTGATTTTTTCAGAGAATTATCTAAACACGTTGATTTAAAAGTTAGAAATTTTACTATAGGTAAAGAATGGAATTGGCCTAGTGATGAACCACACAATGGAGAACTATATCTTAACGATATAGATAAAAAATTATTAATAGAACAAACTCTTTGGACTAATAAAGATACAGGAGAAAGATCAGATTTTTCTATTTATAAAAACTATTCTAACGAATTTAAACATAATGTCAATTTAGTTTTAGAAGAAACCAATCATCACTATTTTTACGACAAATATATTGGTCCTAAAATTGCTTATAATGTTTGGGAATCTACTTTACAACCAGAACACTTCTTTAATAAATTAAAAGAATACGATCAAATTTGGGTACCTTCTCAATGGCAAGCCGAATGTACTATTGCTCAAGGTATGCCTGTCGATAAAGTAAAAGTTGTACCTGAAGGTGTAGACGTAAATACTTTTTACCCAGAAGATCCTGTTACTAAACTCGATTATGTAGATGGTCGTTTTAAATTTATTTTATTTGGTCGTTGGGATTATAGAAAATCTACTAAAGAAATTATTGAAACCTTCCTTAAAGAATTTAAACCAGACGAGCCCGTTGATTTGATTGTTTCTATTGATAATCCATTCTCAGGTGATGGTCATAAAACAACCGAAGATAGATTACAAGCTTATGGCTTTACAGATGAACGTATCAAAGTAAAACATTTTCCATCTCGCGAAGATTATATTACATACATGAAAAATGGTCATGTATTTTTGTCTTGTGCTCGTAGTGAAGGATGGAATTTACCTTTAATTGAAGCAATGGCTTGTGGTACACCTGCTATTTATTCAGAGTGTTGCGCCCAAATGGAATTTGCTAAAGGCAAAGGTCTCCCAGTTAAAGTATTAGGCGAACGTCCTGCTTTAGATGCTAATTATAACCATTTCAATTCAGTAGTAGGTAATTACTACGAACCTGATTTTGAAGATTTAGCTCGTGTAATGCGTGACGCTTTTAAAAATTATACAGATCATAAAAAACGAGCATTTTATGAAGCTAAATTGATTCATCGTGATTTTAATTGGGAACGTATTGGCGAAATAGGAGCTAAAACACTTCAAGAATTTATTGACAATTACAAAGAACCTAAAGATACTAATACTATAAGTGTTAATTTTATAGGTAAACCTAAAGTTGAAATTTTAGGAGATTTATCTAAATCTTATTTAGTTGAGTTTATTAACTCTGATACAAACCAAGTTATATATTCTGATACTATATCTAATAATATGTGGACTCAATGTGGTAAAGAATATTATATACCTTGGCTAATTAAAATTAATGGTAAAGAACATGCTCGTTTAAATCTAAAAGGACAACGTGTATTAATTTCTTTAGAATCTAAATCTATTGGTGATACCTTAGGTTGGACTCCCTATGCTGTTGAATTTGCTAAAAAACATAATTGTAAAGTAGTAATATCTACATTTCATAATGACTGGTTTAAAGGAGTTAAAGCTTATAAAGATGTAGAATTTATTGAACCCGGTAACGCTACTGGTTGTGTTGCTCATTATCGTATTGGTTGGTTTAGAGACGAAAAAGATGGTTGGAAAAACTTTGATAGACATCCTCGTCAATGTAATACTATTCCAATGCAAGCTACTGCTACTGATATTTTAGGATTAGAATTTAAAGAATTAAATTATGGTGTAAGTTTTCTCAAAAAAGAAAGACCATATCAACAAAAATATATTGTAATAGGTCCTAATGCTACTGCAGGTTGTAAAGAATGGAAATACGATTACTGGGTAACTTTATCTAAATTACTCAATCAACAAGGTTATATTGTTGTTAGCTTAACCCAAAACGAATTTACCATCCCAGGAGTTATAAATCATTATGGACATCCTATGGAAGAAGTAGCAAATATTCTTTACCATGCAGATTTATTTATAGGACTAGGCTCAGGCTTATCATGGTTAAACTGGTCTATTGGGAAGCACACAGTAATGATAAATGGTTTTGCAGAAAAAAATCATGAATTTACTTCTCGTGTTACACGTATAATGACAGATAATTGTTTTCCTTGTTGGACTAATCCAAACTTTGTATTTGATGCCGGTGATTGGGATTGGTGCCCTATTTGGAAAGGAACTAACAAACAACACATCTGTCAGAAATCAATTACTCCCCAAATGGTTATTAGTAAAGTAAAACATTTATTAAAAAAATGAAAAAGTTAGCTTTAATAAATAGCTATTGTGATACTTGGGAAAAACTTACAGTTCTTTTTCAAAATATAAAAAAACTTAAAGAATTAGGAGTTGATTCATTAGTATACTCTCCTGTTCCTTTACCTAAAGAAATTACTGAAATAGCAGATTATACTATAACTAGCAAAGAAAACCCAGTCATTAATTGGCCCGAAAGAGGTATGATTCACTGGAGTAACCACCCCCAATTTAAAATTGAACTAATAGTTCCTGATTATGGGTGGGCTTCCATCTATCAATATAAAAAATTAATGGAATATGGATCTACTTTAGATTATGATTATTATTTTTGGTTTCTTTACGATTTAAATATTGATTCTATAGTTGAAAGTACTTTAAAAAATCCTCATAATAAATTATTTTTTAAAAGCACTAAAGCTAAAAATTCTAAAGTAGGGGGAATATTTGCTTCATTTAATAAAGAAAATATTAATAAAATTCATCCTTTATTAAATAAACAAAATTATATTGAAACTTGCAAGGGTCAAATCGCAGAATATTACATAGAAGTTATATGTGATAAAATTGAAGGTGATATACTAGATCATAAAACTACAGATTTAATGTACGAACATAGTAATCTAAGTTTTAATGTATTAAATGAAAAATATCCTTTTAAATTAGCTTTAAGTACTTCTCAATATAAATTTGCTTTTTATGATTTACCTTTAAAAGAAATCTTAGTAACTTTTGTAGTTAATGGATTATATTATGATTTTATAATTAATAAAGAAAATCCTATAATTGAATTAGATTTAAATATAAATAATTTAAAAACTATTTTATTTTACTATAATAATTTACCAATAGATTTAACTTCTTATTATCCCCCTCATACAAACATTATACGTTCAGTATAAAAAATAATATTTATATCATATGGAAAAGGTTTATATTACAGAAGACGAAAAAAAAGAATTAACTGATTTAGGAAATCTAGAAAATCAATTTATAATTCAATTAGGTGAAATTGAATATCAAATTCAAAATTTAGAAGACCAAAAATTAGAAGTAAAAAAACAAATTGCTGCTTTTAAAATTAAAAGAAATCAATTAGCTGCTAGGTTACAACAAAAATATGGAGAAGGATCTATTAATTCTGAAACCTGGGAATTTATAAAATCTAGTTGATTTTTGAATCCTTTTTTGATATTTATTATAAAATAACAACCTATTAGCAATGGCAGAAACTTTAGTATCACCTGGTGTTTTAACAAGAGAAAACGACCAGTCATTTATCACCCAACAGCCAGTAACAGTTGGTGCAGCTATTGTAGGCCCCACAGTAAAGGGTCCTGTAGAAATTCCTACTGTAGTTACTTCTTATAGTGATTACCAAAATCGTTTTGGTACTACCTTTATGAGTGGTAGTGATTCAAGTAATGATCAAGTTTATACTTACTTTACTTCAATTGCAGCTTACAACTATTTCCAAAATGGGGGTGAATCTTTATTAGTAACTAGAGTAGTTTCAAGTTCTGCTGATTGGGATTATGCTAGTGCTTCTATATCAGTAGCACAAAGTGCTTCAGCAGCCTTTACCGCTTCTTTTACTTTAGAAACTCTTGATAAAGGAGTAATTTGGAATAACTCCGGATCTCAAAACCTAATTACAGGAGGTTCAGGTTCTCTTGTTTCGGGTTCAATTGATAATATTAGATGGGAAATAGCTACAGCTAGCTCAGCTTCAGGTACATTCTCTTTATTAATTAGAAGAGGTGATGATAATAATAACAACAAAGTTGTACTTGAAACTTGGAATAACTTATCTCTTGACCCAACTCAACCTAACTACATCGCTAGAGTAATTGGTGACCAAACCCTTAACTATAATTCAACCGAAAATTATATTGAAATTTCAGGTTCATATCCTAACGCTTCTCGTTATGTAAGAGTTTCTTATGTAAACAACACTCCTTTCTATTTTAATAATGCTGGTGTTGCTAAAGACACTTATACTGGATCTATTCCAGTAGTAGGTAGTGGTTCATATGGAGGCACATTTACTGGAGGTGCTGGTTCTCTTATTCCAAGTGGTAGAGTTGCTAATTATTATGAAGCTATTAACAGTACAGATACACAAGGTTTAGTAGGTACTGATTATGATGACATGTTAGATCTTCTTGCTAACCAAGATGATTACAGATTTAATGTATTATTAACCCCAGGATTAGTAGATGCTAACCAAACATCTCAAATTACAACAGCTGTAAATAATACACAAAATAGGGGTGATAGCATTTATGTATATGATCCTGTAGCTTATGGTTCTACAATTAATGCTGCTATAACTAGAGCTGCTGCTAGAGATACCTCATACGCTGCTGTATACTGGCCTTGGTTAAGAACAATCGACCCAGACTCAGGTAATTTCGTGTGGGTACCAGCTTCTACAATGATTGGCGGGGTTTACGCGTTTACTGACGCTTCCTCTGAACCATGGTTCGCTCCTGCAGGTATTAACAGAGGTGGATTAAGCACCGTAATTACCGCAGAAAGAAAGCTTTCTCAAGGTAACAGAGACACATTATACCAAGGTAATGTTAACCCAATTGCTACATTCCCTGGTCAAGGTGTTGTAGTATACGGACAGAAAACGTTACAAAAACAAGCATCTGCGCTTGATAGAGTAAACGTTCGTAGATTATTGATTGCTCTTAAGTCGTATATCGGTCAAGTAGCTCAAAACTTAGTGTTTGAACAAAATACTGCTGCTACTAGAAACGCATTCTTAAGTCAAGTTAATCCATACTTAGAGACAGTACAACAACGTCAAGGTTTATACGCTTACCGAGTTGTAATGGATGATTCAAACAACACACCTGATGTAATTGATAGAAATCAGATGGTAGGTGCTATTTACTTACAACCAACCAAAACAGCTGAATTCATTATCCTAGACTTCAATGTGTTACCAACTGGAGCTACATTCCCAGCGTAAGGATTTAAAGAATGAATATTTATAATAAAATAAATAAATAATAAAATGGCAGTATTATCACCAAACGAAATATTTTTTACAGCGTTTGAACCCAAACAGCCTAATAGATTTATCATGTACGTTGATGGTATTCCATCATTCATGATTAAGGGTATTAGTGAGGTATCTTTAACACAAGGTGTTGTTGATCTAAACCACATCAATATCCAACGTAAAGTTAAAGGCAAATCAGTTTGGAACCCTATTACAATGACGTTGTTTGATCCAATCACTCCTTCGGGTGCTCAAGCTGTAATTGAATGGGTTCGTCTTTCACACGAATCTGTAACTGGTAGAGATGGTTACTCAGACTTCTATAAGAAAGATATTACTATTAACGTATTAGGTCCCGTAGGTGATGTAGTGTCAGAATGGATTCTTAAAGGAGCATTCCCTTCTAACGTAAACTGGGGTGCCTATAGCTGGGATACAGTAGATGCTGCTGTTGAAATCACAGTAGAAATGGCCGTTGACTACTGTATTTTGAACTTCTAATAAAAGTTTACAAATTTTTTAAAATTGAGCTTGATTCTGTCAAGCTCTTTTTTTATCTTGATATGTATAACTAGAATAGTTTTATTAAACAAGTATATGGAATTTAAGTTACCAACAGAAACAATCGAATTACCTTCAAAAGGTTTAATTTATCCCGAAGGAAACCCTCTATCAAGCGGTACTATCGAAATGAAGTACATGACCGCTAAAGAAGAAGATATTTTAACTAACCAAGCATATATTCAAAACGGTACTGTAATTGATCGTTTATTAAAGTCCCTAGTGGTATCTCCTATTAATTTTGATGATTTAATTATTGGTGATAAAAATGCTATCATGATTGCGGCTCGTATCTTAGGTTACGGTAAAGATTATAAGTTTGTCTACCAAAATAAAGAACACGTAGTAGACCTCTCAGAATTAAATCCTAAACCAATTGATGAAAATTTATTTGTAAAAGGTATGAATCGTTTTTCTTTTACAATGCCTTCAACTGGTGCTGTAGTTGAGTTTAAAATTCTTACTCATGCCGATGAAAAAAAGATTTCAGCTGAAATTCAAAATCTTAAAAAAATTAATCCTGAAAGTTCAACTGATTCATCTACCAGATTAAAACATATGATACTTTCAGTAGATGGAATTGAAGAACAAAAAGATATTCGAAATTTTGTTGATAATTATCTGCTAGCAAGGGATGCTCGAGCGTTTAGAGAGTATGTTAAAGAAATTCAACCCGATGTTGATTTAACTTTTTTTCACGAACGTAGTGAATCCCGAGTCGATATTCCAATCGGGCTTAGCTTTTTTTGGCCTGACGCCTGAAAAGGCTAATCAATCCCGCCTTAATATTTTTACCCAAATTCACGAAATTGTTTTTTGGGGCAATGGAGGTTATTCTTGGGCTGAAGTTTACCACATGCCCATATGGTTAAGATTATTTACTTTTAATCAAATTCGTAAACATTACGAAGATAAAAATAAACAACAATCCCAAAGTAAATCTTCTAATAAAACTACATTAGTAGATCCTTCAGGTAATATTAACAAAGAAGCTTTTAAACAAGCTACTCCTTCAAAAATACCTACTTATAAATAAAGTTATAGGTTTTAATATTTATAACATATATTACTTAATATGGCTGCTGAAGACGAAATTAAAAAATCCAATGATGCTTTAAGGGCAACAGCCCAAGAATTATCTTATATTTCAGATGCGTTTTCTTCAATAGCAGCTGCAATTGAAGATTTATTTGATAAGGCTAATGATGGGGCCGACAAACTTACAGAAAAAGTTAATAAAACCTATAAAAGAGACATAGTTAATTCTATTAACCAAATGTCTAAAGGTTTAGATAGACAAGTTGGCTTACAGGAAAAATTACTTAAAGGAGAAGATATCTCTAAAAATTTAGCTAATGAAAAGTCAAAAATAGAGGCTAGAAGGCAAGTTACTCTTCAAAAAATCCTTCGTACTGAAGGTCTTACTACCGAAGAAAAAGAAGAATTAATAAGTAAATTAACCGAACAATATAATTTAGAAAATGATATTCTAAATAATTTAGAAGAGCAAAATGAAGCTTTAGCTGAACGAAACGAAAAAATGAAAAGTGCCCAAGGATTAACGGGCAGCTTAGTAAAAGGTTTAGATGGAGTTTTAAGTAAACTAGGGCTAGGTGATTTTTCTAAAAAGCTTAATATTCAAAAAGCTGTAGATGACGCTACTGAATTTGATGAAGCTACTGGAAAAGCTACTTTTAATGCTAATCAGGGTTTTAAAAATATAGGTAAAAACTTATCTGCGAATATTACTAAAGGTGATATTTTTCTTGCTGTAATAACTAAATTAGTAGAAAGAGCAGGTCAAGCTGATAAAAATATAGCTAATCTACGTAGAAATTTTGGTGCTAGTTTTAATGAAGCTAGAAAATTAAACGATAGTTTTGCCTTTACTGCTCTTAAAAGTAGTGATGTAACAGCTAATGTTGAAAGTTTAGGAGAAGCTAACCAAAATATTAATAGTCAACTTGGGATTCAAGTAAGATATAATGACGATTTATTAGTACAAGCTAACGCATTAGTTAAACGTAATAAACTTTCTGCTGAAGCTGCCGCTGGGTTTAGTGAATTAACTTTAGCATCTGGAGTTAATGCTGAAGAATTAGTTAAAAGGCAATCTCAAGTTACAGCCGCAGTTCAAAATTCAAGTAAAGTTGCTCTTAACTTTAACCAAGTATTAGAAGAAGCAAACAAAACTACAGGTTTATTACGTGTAAATTTAGGAAGAACCCCAGAAGGTATAGCAAAAGCAGTTGCTCAAGCTAAAACCTTAGGTATTACTTTAAATGAAGCTGCCCAAATTAGTGGTAAGTTACTAGATTTTCAATCTTCTATTGAAGCTGAATTAGAAGCTGAAGTATTAACTGGCAAACAACTTAATCTAGAACAAGCTAGATTTTTAGCTTTACAAGGTAAAACAGATGAGGCCGCTGCTGAAGTATTAAAACAAGTAGGTTCACTAGCTGAATTCCAGCAAATGAACGTTTTACAACAACAAGCTTTAGCTGATGCTACAGGTTTAACAGTAGACCAATTAGCAGATCAAGTTACTAAACAAGCAGCTATTAATTCTCAAAAACAAGAAGGATTAAATATTGATGCCGAAACACAAGCTGAAAACGCATCAGCTCTTTCAATTCAAGAAAAATTATCTTCTGCTGTAGAAAAATTAAATAGTGTACTTCAAATAAGTGGGGTTATTATTGGTGGTTTAGTAGGAGCTGTTGGTGGTCTTTTACTAGCTCCTATTTTAGGACCTTTTGCCCCACTTTTGGGAGCAGCTTTAGGTGCTGGATTAGTAGGAGGTGCACAAGCAGTTATGGATGGTGAAGCTTCTGCTAGTAGAGGTCCTTTTACTATTACTGACTCGTACGGGGCTACAGCTGTTACTGCTAAAGGTGATAATGTTGTAGTTTCTCCTAATGTAAGTAGAGGTGGGGGTGGGATGAGTGATGCTAAATTAGATAAGATGATAGCATTACTTGAAAAAGTAGCTAACAAATCTACAACATTACAGATGGATGGTAGAGTATTAGCTAGAACAATTGAAACCTCCCCAGTATCTTCAAACCTTCCAGGTTAATAAAATTTAAATAGCTTAATATTTATAAACAAAATATATTACTATGGGACTATTAGACATGTTACTAAACCAAGGTGGTTCTAGCCTTTCAGCATATGATGGGCTCACTCCTCCTGTTAATCCATTAGCCACTCAACAATCAAAGTTACATGCTGATGGTACTCAACCCTCATATTCAGTTAATGGATCAAATGCAAGTATTGTAAACCCACAATACCAATCTTATTTAGATGGAGTTCCCAATAACATTCCACAACCTTCTCAATTAGATAGAGATAATGGTAATGTTCCTCCTAGTAAATACTATTTGAACAACCTTCCCCAATAATAAATGCCCTTAATTCAAACATACCAAACTGATTTAAAATCACTTAGGTATGGGCAAGACAGACCAGGTGGTGGTTCAAGTAATCAACCTTATCATAAGGTAAATTACAGAAAAAAATTTGAACTAAGTACAGAAGGTTTAGCCCAAACTGGTGGTAGTGACCTTATCTTAAGAGGAGGTTACTTAACTCTTGGTGTTCCTGGTTATGCTAATAGTAGAGTATTAGCTGATTTAGAAAGAGTTGGTAAATGGTTAACCTCCGCAGAGGGTTTAGTTTGGGTTGGCCAACAAAATGTTTTATCTCAATTAGGAACCAGAATGTATGGGGGTTACCCTATTCAAGTTAGAGCAGCTAATAGTACTAGATTAAACGACGGAACTTATACTCCTTTAAGTACATTAGCTGCTGTTACAGGTAATGCTTTTGGTACTCACCCTAATAAACAGGGAATAGATTTTACAGGTCAATCTGCAAATGGAAGACCAGAATATATTAAATTAGTTAAAGGAGGTGTTACTAATACTGGTACATTTGAAGGAATCACTAGTATAGTTAATAACCGATTAGTTAATTTATATAGAACTAAAATAGCTGATTATCAAGGTTCACAAAGTACTGAATTGTACCAATATAAAGGAGGTCCTCAATCTGGAGAAGGATTACAGTTAAATACTATAATTAATACTGCCTCTAATAGAACTCAATATGCAGGTGGAAGCTCTAATCTTCTATTTAGAACTCCTATTAGTGGTTTTGCTCCTTTAAGTTATAGAACTTTTAACCAAGGAGATATAGAATCCCTTAATTACAATTCTAGTAACACTTATTTTGTTGTAGGACCAGGTACTATAACTACAGTTCAAGATTTTAGAAAAAAATTAATAGTTCCTGGGACTGAATCTTATATTTCAACTTCTCCTAATTATAAAACTCGTAATATTGAAAATCGAGTAAATTTAGGAGATCCTGGAGCTAGGGGTGTAAATAGAAGAAATTACCAAAATGGAGTTCCTCAAAACTATAGAGGATTAGATACTCTAAATGCTCTTTATTTATATAAATCTGCTAACGTAAATAATACAGATCAAAGAACTAATGATTTAGTTAAATTTAGAATAGCTGTTATAGATAATGATGATCCTAATTTAAAAACTTTTTCTCATTTTAGAGCTTTTATTAATTCTTTTGATGATAACACATCTGCTACTTGGGAGCCTTTTAAATATTTAGGTAGAGGTGAAGATTTTTATACTTATAAAGGATTTAATAGATCTAACAATATATCATTTACTTTAATGGCTCAGTCTATTCAAGAAATGTCTATAATGTACCAAAAATTAAATTATATTATTTCTTCTTTAGCCCCCGATTATAGTCAGGGTGGTTATATGAGAGGTAATTTAGTTCAACTTACATTAGGAGGATACTATTATGAAATGCCGGGCATTATTGAAAATATAACTGTTACATTACCTAATGATGCTACTTGGGAAATAGGTATTCCACCAAGTGAAGCTGATAGTACTCGATTTGCGGCTAGCCCTACTGGATTCACAGGAAGAAATGTACAAGAATTACCTCATAGATTAGATATATCTATGACATTTAAACCTATTCATAACTTCTTACCTCAAATTGTAGGTTCTTCTTACTCTAAAACCGATAATGCTGACGGTATAAATGGAGGTCAAAATATTAAACAAAGATTCTTATCTTTAGCTAATGCTAATCCTAATTGGAAAGATGGTAATCTTTACGGTGAAGGTGTAGGTGAAGTATTTAAAATTGTTGATCCTAAGGCTCCAACTCAAATCCAAAACCTCCAACAAACTCGTCCTTCTATATTAGACCCTATTACTCTATCAGGAGTACAACGTTCTTCTCCTATAGATTCAATTTTAACTCAACCAAGAAGATAAAGTTATGAACAGATATCAACCGATTCCTATAATTCGTAATCGCGATGGTAAACAGCAATATGCTAGTACTAAATATCCTCAAATCCCTAATAATTTTAGTGATGTGTATGTTATTACATCTGCCGAAGATAGATATGATACTATAGCGTTTGCTTACTACAATGATTCAAGTTTATGGTGGGTTATATCTAGTGCTAATCCTCAATATACACAAGGTTCACTTTATCCTCCTGAAGGAGTACAATTAAGAATTCCAACAAATTTAAGTCCTATTTTAGATGCCTATAAAGCTTTAAATAATATAAGATAATAAGTTATGAGTATAGTAGGAGCTCCTTTTTTACCCTATGTAAAAGATCAAATTAAAGTACGCCAACAAGTTTTAGGTAAAACCTCTTTAAATTCACAAGATTTAACTTGGATAAATAGTAAAACTTCTTGGATTAAATTAGCATCTTCTGTAAATATAGAAAGCCAAGTAGTTAAAGCTCCGAATGAGCAAGGTCAAGTTATAGATGTTTATAACAGTGGATCTGAAATAAGACAAAGTTTACTTGAAATTACTAATTACGGGGGTAATCGTCTAGCTCAAGAAATGGTACTTCAAGCTGGAGTATTAAATTCTTCTAACGGGAATCTTAAATTTGGAGTTAGTGAAGATAATACTACACTTCCTAGTAATCCTTCTAATTATGGATTTGGGGGTAGTCAATTTGGTTTAGTTCCAATGCCTGGCATTACTGGTTTTGAAGTTAAAACCTATAACAATGGTACCTTAAGAGAAGCTACAGTAAACATTACAGCATTTAACCGCAAACAATTTGAATATATTGATACTCTATATTTAAGATTAGGTTATACTATGTTTATTGAATGGGGTAATACCTCATATCCTACTTCTATAAGTAATACTGGTGATGCCTCATATTCAACTGGAGCTGATATTTCTTCTTTAAGTCTAACTAACGAATTTGTTTCTGTAGCTAATGCTACTGGTGTAAATAAAATTCCTGATTTTGAAACTAAAATTGAAGCAAATAGAAAAACTTCCCAAGGCAATTATGACGGATTTATAGGACTAGTTAAAAACTTTACTTGGGACTTTAACCCAGATAGAACATACACTATCACCTTAATTTTAATTAGTGCTGGTAGTGTAATAGAAAGTTTAAAAATTAACAATCAAGTTGAAGGCATTTCTTATACCCCACCTTCAGGTTCATCTACATCAACTTCAAACCGCGCTTCTGCTTTAGCTACTTTTATTGAATTAGCTTCAACCCCAGTTACAGGATCAGATGGTACTAGCTTTGCTCTTAAAAAGTTTTTAAACGCTGATGAACAAAAACAATTAAATTTAGCTAAAAATTATTTAACATCATATGTTAGTAATGATAAAGTATACTATCCTATTTTATCATGTAATGTAGCATATGGTGTCGAAGATTCTACATATTGTAGATATATCCAATTTGGAAGTTTATTAGGTTTTATCAGTCAAAAATTATTATCATATGATTCTGAAGGTACTGCTAACTATGTAAGAATTGATTATGATCAAGATACATTTGTTTATAGTAATACCTGGAGCTTTTCTTCGGACCCACAAAAATTAATTGTAAGATTTTCTAAAAATCTAGATGGTAAGCAATTAGACTTTTTTTCTACAAAAGGTACTGAAATTTCCCCTTTCCACTCAGTAGAAAAAGGAGTTAATGTAGGTCGTTTAATGAACGTATATTTTGAGTACAAATACTTACTTAATGTCTTAAAAACTAACGAAGATCCTGAAGACGGAGGAGTTTATTTAGATAAATTTTTAACTACTCTTTTAAACGATATTAATGTATGTTTAGGAGGAGTAAATAAAATAAAATATAGAGTAAACAAAACTGAAATAAATGGTAGAGTTAGAGAAGTAATTCAATTCTATGATGAAGTCACAATTTTTGGAAAAGAAAAATTAGTTAGTGATAATTATGATTATGAAGTTAACTTATTTGGTTTTAATCCAAGATCAAATGGATTAAATGAAGGATCTTTTGTAAATGATTATGGTATAAGAACCGAAATTAGTAAACGTCTTCAAACTCAAATAGCAATTGGAGCACAAGCAGGTGGTCAAGCTGTAGGATTTGATTCTACAGCTATTAGTAAATGGAATGTTGGGTTAGTAGATAGAGTAAATCCTACTAAAACTGACGTAAACCGTGTAAAAAAAGATGCTGCTAAAAACTATAATGACTTTATTTTATTAGCTAAACAGTATACTGATTATCTTAAACAATTAGAAGGAGCAGATATTGGAGAATTTGATACTACTACTGAAGGTGAAGATACCCAATTAGCCCTACAGCAAGTAGGTGAACAATGGGATTCAGGAAGTATAGGGGGTACATTATTAGCTGCTATTAATGTACTTAATGTAGGTGTTGATGCTTTACTTGGAACTGATTTTGCAACTGACTATGGTCAAAACAGAAAATATGATTCTATTGGTCTTACTTACACTAGAGCTAAAACTTACAGACTCCCTAACCTAAATTTAACATCTACAGAAGGAGAAAATCAGTGGGCTCAATTCCAAACAATTCAATCTACTTTCTTTAGTAAAGTAATGGCTGCTGATGCTTTAGGTAAAGGTATAGTTACTCCGGTTATAGGATTCCTTCCTATTAACTTTACAGTTACTATGGATGGTCTTTCTGGGATTCGCATTTTTGATAAACTACAAATAAATTCAAGATTCTTACCACCTAACTATGGAGAAACTTTAGAGTTTATTATAACAGCTTTAGATCATAAGTTTGTAGGTAACAAATGGATTACTAATATTCAAACTACATCTATACCTAAACTATACTCAAAAGAAGCTCAAGTTAATTTAAATGTTAGTATTAAAGAAATTTTAGAAGAAACTACTCAACAAAGAGAAGCAGCAACCGATGCCCAACTTCCTGATACAGCATTTAATCGAAACATAATTACCAAAATTATTAATAGAGCAAAACAACAAGGAATAACTGATTACCAAAGAGTATTTGCTATTTTAGCTGTAGCATATGCCGAATCTAGCTTTAAAATTATAGATGAAAGTTTTAACTATAGTTTTGAACGTTTTAAAGCAGTATTCCCTGGTAAAATTAAAGCTAAAGGAACTACAGATGATGAAATAAAACAGATTCTTCGAAAAGGAAAAGGAGCAATAGCTAACTATGTATATGGAGGTTTATATGGAAACGCAGATAATGAAGGATATAAGTATAGAGGTAGAGGTTTGACTCAAATAACCTTTAAAGCTAATTATAAGTACTTAGACGAACTATTAAA
>Ga0181344_1000126_pt1 | contig 31349 bp, 49 predicted proteins | sample Su13VDMLBDD_FD_130098 | JGI IMG/M metagenome (GOLD analysis project Ga0181344, IMG submission 130098) | Freshwater viral communities from Lake Michigan, USA - Su13.VD.MLB.D.D | ecosystem: Environmental > Aquatic > Freshwater > Lake | place: USA: Michigan | collected 2013-07-15
ACGCTTTTTCTGCTCATCAAACCACAGTTTGAAGTATTGCGATCCACCCAACGGCAGTTGAGTCAGTAGCTGCTCTTGCTCATCGCGGAACTCTTCGATCTGCTCGCTGATCTGCCAGTTCAGAAAGTCACGCTTGCGCTCAGACTTCGCTGACTTTATGTCATCCATCTTGCCAATGATCTTGGTCTTGACGGGGCCATCAGGAGGGAACAGTTCTTTGATAGCTCTAGCGGCAAAGTCTACGCAGCCTTCAGCCATTGCAGGGTGAACGACCTTGCTGGCACCCATGAAGGTAGCGCCACCGGGGGCGTCTTCCCCCATACCAGTCCGTCTAATCCCCTCCTCATACTGCCTGTCCCGCCTCTCCCGCGCCTGTTTATCCGTCTCCAGCAGGTCAAGGTAATGGGAAGACATGCCACGCAGCGTCCCATCTGACATTGAGTCAGCAAGGTTGTCGTAGAAGTCAGGATTGAACTCAGGCCCATCATCCAGCGTGATTACCGCTGATCCGTCAGCACGCTCTTCCGTCTCCATCTCAGGAAGATCAACAACGGCGCTACCGTCAACTTGTTCTTCCGTCTGATATTCCTCTTGAGGTTCCATTATTTAACCTTTTTCCGCATGATCATCTCGTATTTCATGGTGTCCGGTTTAGTGTGAACTACTACCGATCTTTTGTGGACATGACCGCCGTGCGCCTTGGTCTGCACTATATCTCCCTCTTCATCAGGATCACGCCGATGGGCAAGGTGCGCCATAGCAGCAAAGCTTTGCTCAGGAAATTCCATATTGTCTCCAAAACTTTCGCCATGATGCACTGAACCACCATCTGCTTTGAACTGGATAGGTCTCGGCGCAACATATTCTTTGCCAGACGCGGATTCTTGATGATGCGGAGAATCAATCTCATATTCTCCATTGTTACGCTTGGCATGCTCAAGGTGACTTTCATCAACATTGTGCGTGAACGACGAATTATGCCCGACATTACTCGTTGATTCAGTAGGCGTTGTCATCAATATAGCGCCAGCGTTTTTCCCATTCTTTGTCTTGAATCGATTCTTTGGAAGAAAGTCCTCATCCTTGAACCTTGAGTCTGTCGGAATCATATGCGGGGTGCCGTCCGCATTCTTGCCAACCTGAACCAATCGCGAATGAAGGATATGTTGCTTCTGATAGTCGTAACGCTTGTCATTGACTACCGTATGCCCATAGTGCGACTTATCAGGCGTTGTAGGCTTGCCATTGCCGTTAAAGTGACCTTCTGCACCCTCTTCTTTTTCTGACTCGGAGAGGTTGCTAGTAGGTCTGCCGGTAGACCAATACTTCGCATGCGTAATCGACTTCTGCATTTTCTTATCCAACGCAGAATGACGTTTTACGTTGGTGACCATGTATGAACTCTTTGGAGGCGTTACATTGTTATCGTCATTCTTGAAGTCTTCACCATTTGCTTTGGTGGCGGTAATTGTATTTCTGACACGCTGCTTATCACGCGCAATGTTCTCAGCAATAGATTTACCGTGCTTTGTCTTCGGGCCTACGTTTGAATGCGTAACATAGTATCCATTCTCAGGATCATGCAACTCATTGGTCTTGCCATATGAGTTCGCAATGATTCTAGGCTTGTCCTCTGCCTTGCGTTGCTTATTCAGGTGCCTGATGGCATGCCGTGACGAAACGTCAGTCTCATCAACCACGTTCGGTCTGAACAACAAACGATTGTCTTTTCTGTCAGCAAGACGCGCTGCATTACGCAGTGATCCTGTGTGCGCCAGAATCCAGTCTTTGGTCATGGCGGGGTCGTGCTTTGCCTGCTCATGGCATGATCTGCGAATAGCAGCGCCAGCGTATTGGGTCTCGGCTACCGGAGCAAAACAGGTTCCTTTGCTGGTGTCCACAATGCCATGCTCATCAACACCACCGCCACAACCGGTGGTCTGACCGGGGCAGGTGTTCAATATGTGATGCTTCTGATTCTCTCCATGACCAGACGTATACAGCGCATGCCCTGCAACACCTTTAGACGCAAATCCAATGTAGGTTCGACCCTGCTTATCATGCTCATGACGAACCGTATCAAGCTTTTCACTTTCATCCAAAGTGTTTGCGGTCTTGCCAAGGTGTTTTGCTGCACGCAACTTATCCAATGATGCCTTCTCATCGGCATTCTGTTGCTCAATGGGTTTGTTGAAATGCTCTTCCAATGTTTTCTTATGGATATCACCAACCTGACCAATTGTCAGCGGAGTTCTGTTCTCACTGCCATAGATATCTGCACGCGCTTTGTTGATGTCCTTCATGCCCTCATTTGTCTTACTTCCAAACCACATGTGACGCGGAGCTTTAATTCCTTTGACGCCACCCGAACCTTCGGCAGGAAATAAAATACGGCTGGAGACTTTTTCTGGCTTACCCTTGCTCTCTATTTCATCTTTCATCTCAGCTACGGATTTAGCCGATCCACCACTCTTCATGCCTTGCGGCTTGGGAGGCTGCTGCGGCCCTCCCATCGCACCCAGAGCCTGCCCCTGCGGTGTCATCGATAGCATGTTACCCATAGGAGGAGCGCCTGCCGGAGCGCCAAGAGGAGCGCCCTGTGGCCCTTGTGGGCCTTGCGGCTGGCCTTGGGGAAGACCACCCTGCGGCTGCATCATCGACTGAGGGAGCATTTGCTGACCGGCCTGCTGCTGGCTCATGTCGATCCCACCAACCGGCATGCCGTTGCTCATGTTTACCCCACCAACAGGCGGCGTCTGACCGTCACCAGCGTCTGGGGATACAAATGACTTCGGTGACATGCTGGGCGCTTCGCTTGCGCCAATGTTCTGGATATTGACAGGATTCTTTCCAGCTATTGCCAGACGCATTTGTGCCATTGTGGGTTGCATATTAATCCTTAAAATTCTGTAGTAGCGACGTTGAGCCGCCGTGTTTGAAACCCCAATCCTTCAGATTGAGCGGCTCACTACGAGGCAAGTCAGATACCTTTGCCTTCTTATTGATCTTCTGCACTTCTTCATCAGGCAGAACTCGCTTCACTTTCATCTCGCCACCAATCAACCAACTGCCCGACATATTCGGATTGGTCTTGTAGCGATAGTGACCGCCCTTCGGAATCTGATCGGTGATGTGTGCATTCTTGGCAATCAGCTTGCCCTTCTTGTTCATGCCGCGTTCGTTGGCTTTCTTTTGCCAGTCTACATCATTTGGCATGTCGATCTCAGCCCACACCTGATTGTTGGGTCGGCGGTCGGGCTTGTTCAGCTTCGGATCAGACTTCTCGCCAATGTGAGTAGCGATCGGAAGATCACCCGCGTGCCAGCCCGGTCGGTAAGCCAAGGGGCCAATCTTTGACTTTACCTTCTCACCAGCCATCTCACCAGCCTTAGCTTTAACCCATTTGTCCTTTTCTACCGGAGTATTCGCATCCACAAAAAGCGGGAACAGCTTGCCGGGCTGCTTCTTGTCCACACGGAATAGCTTGTAAGCAGGCACAGTGCTTTTCGGCTCCTTGATGCCGCCACCATTCCCCATCAACGCATAACGCATTGCGTCCAAGCTTAAGGGCTTCACATCACCACCCTTGTTGTAGCGGGACTGGCCCTTGCTCATGATGTCCTCACGCATCTGCGGAGTGATATCAAATGAATGCAGGTTCATTGCACGTTGTTCAGCGATACTTTTCTTGTGTATTTCTTTAGCCTCGGCAGACTGGTCTGAGGTCATGTCCCTCTGATTGACGCCGAACCGCTCCATACCAATGCGGTTCATGTCATCTGTATTTGGGACGTAATCGCTCCAGTTGTAGTCCTTGTTGGGATCAGCCATGCGGTAAGTCCCAACCTTCGCGCCCCACTTCTTGCCATACTTGTTGAGGAAGTCAGGCACGATCTTGTCGTAGAAGCCTTTCATTCCTTCATCGCCAGTCTTGAGGTCAAGGTTGGATAGGGTCATCTTACCGGCATGTCTTGCTGGTGTTGGAATGGGCATGCTGCCGCCCTCATAAGGTATGGAGACCTGATAAGGCGTGCCTTCACCCGCCATGATCTTCTTCGCAATACCCTTGCCGACATACCGATGAATCTTGTGGTGCGGGACATCCTCTTCATGCAAGACAGTGCTTCCGTTCTCCTTGTCGGTCGCCATCAGGCTCACGGTCTTATCGGGATTGTGCTTGTAGTTTATCTCGCCGATGTGTTTGCTTAGGTCATACCGCTTGGCTTGTTCGGCACCGGGCGTGATGATCATCTTGTCATAGCCATTCTTCACAGCATGATCCAACAGATGCTTCAGCGCCAGTTCATGCCAGTCCTTCTTAAAGGGAGCATCAGGAACTACTCTGTTTGAAAGCAATTGCCTGCGCCTTGATTCTTCTTCTGGCGTAAGCTTTTCATCCCTAGCCAATTTATCAACAATATGTTTACGATCTTCTGGGGTTCCATATCCCCAGTTGGTCGGCACAGATTTCTTTGCCTCCTCTTCGGGCATACCATTTTCAACTAGACGGTCAATCTCTTCATGCCGAAGATCGCGTGCCTGTTGATGCCAGTCCGACTGTATCTCCTCAACGTGCAGTATCTTCTCCCCGTTTGGGCCTTTGCGATCGGATACCCTTGCATGCGCCAGAATGTTCGGCTCATCTTTGAAGTGCGAGGATTGAAAATTATTTGATGCGCCGTAACCTAAACTTAGTTCTCCATTTCCATATGCACCTCGATTTTTTTCCTGAACCGGCAGCTTCAGCTTGATCTCGCGGTAGTTGTTCCCGCCCTTCAACTGGTACTTCTCATACTGAGTCTTGTTGCCCTTCAGCCGATTGATGGCCCCCTCAGCATTCTGCTGCGTCTCAAACGGCCCTGCAATACGCTTGCCCGTATCGTTGAGGACGTAATGCTTGTCGTCATCACCCTTTTGAGTGACAAAGAAATCACTCTTGTGCGCCACGCTCTCAGTGATCTTCGGCATGGGGTTCTCTGATGCTATACGTTGCACATCAGGTAATCCCATCTTGCCAGTCATCTTCTGTTCGAGACCGCGATCCTCAATCTCCTGTGGCTTGACGCCATGGGTGTTGCGGATCATCGATAGGTATTGGTCGCCAGTCCCCTTGGCCTGACTCAGCTTGGATATGGCTTGATCGACCGGTGAGTAGAATGGTTGTCCACCGTCAGCCATGCGAATGGCACCGCCCTTGGCCTTATACGTAGTTACACGTACGGAGTTCCCCTCATGGATAGCGCCACCTTTAGCTTCCCTGTGGACAACCTTCATGATGTGTTCGTTGCCGGGGAAGACTACGAAGTTGCGGGTCTCCTCGCCAGCATCGCGTGAGCGTTCGTCTAAGTATTTGATGCCAGCAACCCCAGCGCGTCTTAGCTTGTCTGATGCCGCCTTTGCGGTCATACCATACTGGTTATACAGGTCTTGGCCCAACGTATCGTGAGGCGCATCGGGCAACTCCCGCTTAATCGCAGCCTGCACATGCGGATGCTGCTCACTCAGTGGCTTGTCCCAGTCCAGCATCTTCTCAATATGCTCATGGGGTATGCGAACGTGGTAGAGGCCACCAACTTCTGGCTTATTCTTTTGAAACCATTTCGCATGTTCGCTTGCGGCTTTTGCGTGTTCTGGAGTGTAACCATCTTCGATGTTGGAATACTTTGCCAGAATCTCATCTGGCGATTTGTGCAACATTGCGTCTTCAAGCACCTCCATCTTTGGATAGTTGCTCGTCGATTGCGCTTTGTTATATTCCTTGATTAACTTCTCTTCATAACGCGGGGATCGTGGCTGGTAAGTTTTTGCTACGTCCTTCTCCTGCGCCAAGTAATGCCCATGCCCGTAAGCCTGCGCTCCCTCGCCCGTCCCAATTTTTGTAGGGTCGAACTCGCCAAGCGGATTCTTCTTGGTCGGTGGAAAGCGGTGCGGTGAGCCGTGATAGGCGTCAAGTTCCTGCTGCATTTGCTCAAGGCTGGGCTGAACAGAACCGCCAGAAGATTTAACAGCCTTTGAAAATGCTTTGCCCATCGTTGTCAAATCGTGACTGTGCTTGACATCAAAGTCTTGTCGAGCGCGATAAAGTAATTTGGTTGCAATTTTCTGACGACGATTATTTTCTGATACATGCAAATTCTGTATAACTGCCTTTTTACTTCTTGGGCCTAGAGTGCGTATTTGCATTGCGCCTATCGGTATATCGTTCTCATCATGATACAAATACCTATAAGACTTTTTGTTTGATGGGTAAGTAGATAACGCAGATTTGAATGGCCCATCATCTGATACTAGTTTTTCTTCGCCAACAATAGCTGAAGCGCCAACAGGCTGAAGCAAATCATTCTCAGGATGATTGACCCATCCGGGGGTGCGTGACGTATCTAATACATCGCCTACCAATGGTTTTGGCATTTTGGCTCCTTTTGCCATTGGATTATGCGCCTACCCCATCTGATCCTGCAATCATGCAGCATATGGGTTCGCTCTCGACCGCTGGTTGAATATCTCTGCATCGGTGATGTCGCTCTCATCATAGTCTTCTCGTTGCGGCGCGTCGATACTGATCCAGCCAGCATCACGAAGATATCGCAGTCCTTGACTGATGCAATCGACGAACTCGTCATGCACCGTGTCTGGGAACGAGCATATCTGACTGACCATGCCCTCGGCCCAATCACGTACGTACCCTTTGCGATTGCTGCTCTCCGGCACCCAGACTCGACCGGCCTTGATGATGTTCGCCACAATGCTTAGGCGTTGGGTCTTGTCCGCGTGACCGGGGTTATAAGCGTGAACCGGTAGGTGCGCCCGTTGCAAGTCCTGTATCAGCGAGATACCGGCGCTCTTGTCCTCCACCAGCAGCAAGTCTACCAGCTTCTTGTTCTTGCCCTCGCCATAGGCCACCTCGAACTCCTTGATCACCTTCGGTCGCAGGTCTGGATACTGCAGGTGTTCCTGCCAGCAATCCAAGATCATCACGCACATCCCTCCGTCCAATGGCTTGAAGACGCCCAGCGTGATCGATCCAGTCGGGTCGTTGATCGTCTTGTCCGAGGTCGCGCAGTCGTATGACTGTAGGACGAACTCCAGCTTGGGGAAGGGCTTGCCATCAGGCCAGAGCCGGAACCAGTCCCGCTTGACGATACCGGCCTCCTCGGGATCGATGATCTCAGCGTGAATCTCTTGCCTGCCAAGGTTCGTCCCCTCATACGCCAAAATCTGCTTCTGGAAGCTTGGGGCGAGGTTCTTGATGTTGGCATAGGTCGATGCCCGTGTGATCACTACGTCGTCACCCTCGCGCCCTATGAGGTCTAGGATGACATCCTTCGGCTTCGGTGTGGTCGAGCAGATCAGCTTGGTGTTCTTGCCCAGTCGGATGCCGAACTGGATCATGTCCCAGCTATCCTGCAAATACTCCCATGCCGCCAATTCATCCAGCCAGCCGCCGTGAAACTGTGGGCCTCGGAACCGCTCAGGCTCTGATGCCGGTATCCCCTTGATCAGCGATCCATTGACCAGATGTATCTCATGCAGACTGCTGTTGTATTTTTCTATCAGCACACTAGGGATCACCTTGAGCAAACCGGAATCTCCTTCATAGCAGGTTCCTTTGAGGTCTCCAGAAGTTGGAGCAGAGACCAGCCAGCGCGTGTTGGGTTGATCCCACGCCCATCCTGCAAGGCATTCAGCGGATGCTCTGGTCTTACCGGCCCCCCGACCTGCGAGCATAAGCCAAATTGACCACCAGCTTCCAGCCGGTTCGATCTGGTGCTTGTGCGCCTGCAGCCGGAGCCACTTGAACTGCCAGTTGAAGACCGCCTGCGCCTGTGGCGTCATCTTCGCAAACTCGGCCTCAGCCGATTCGTCGAGCAGGATGTCCTCGGCTACGCCCATTTTAATCCCCTACTCAAAGTAGGGAATACTAGTCTGACTAGTATTCCACAATGGCAGTAGGGAATACTAGTCTGACTAGTATCCCGCACAGTCAGTAGGGTCATTTCTCGGTCTGGCGCTGCAGCTTGATGTTCTTCAGTAGCTCGCCAAACACGCTCATGTTGTTCTCGATCACCACCGGATTAACGTCGTCCCCAGCATGAGTGATCTTGTCTCCATACTTCTTGGGGTTGAACTTGGCGAGAAGCTTGAGTCTGGTCTCGATCTGCAGTTTGCGGTGACCCAGCATGTCCACCTTCTTGACCGATACCTTCTTCAAGCCCTCCTCGTCCTCGCTTTCGGTGACTTCCTCGCCTATCAATTGATTGTCCGCAATGCGGAGGCAGTCCTCGGCAATGGCGTCACATCCTACATCACGCGCATGCGCGATGGCTGTGGCAAGGTCGGCGTCCTTCCCCATCCAATCGTAAACCGTCCTCCACGCTGGGAATCCTTCGTTCTCCCTACATATCTGTCTCAGTGGTATTCCCTCACTGAGTTGTTCACACATTATGCGTGCGATGTAAGGGTCGTATGTGGATACTCTACCGCCCTTGTTTTTTGGCGGCGCGGGTTTTTTGTCGGTCATGGCAGTCCTTTGTCGCGCAATCATTTCAGCGCATTGGGATAGAGTCTAACTCATTCTGCCTCCGATCTCAAAATAGGTTTAGTTGCGGTAGTTTGCTTGGCGTTTGATCTCCAACTATTTTTGAACGCCATAGGGTTACTTTGTCCATGTGATTGTGCCGTTGCTCTGGACTGACTTTCATGATGGGTTCTATCCATCCAATTATGTTTAGCGCCCTTACGCCGGATACCCATGTGTTGTGATGTAGGTTCTTTGGCAAAAATACCATTCTTCTGCGGCAATGTTCCCTGAATTCATCGCCCATCACGATGGGCCTGTTGATCAGTAATTCTTCGGCGCTGGCAAGATATTGCTCGACAAACTCTGGTTCTGCTTTGCATGCCTTTCCCCAGCATCTATCAGCCAACGCAATAGCCTCTTCCATGCGATCCATTTGTTTTCCTTATTCGGCCTCTGATCTCAAAATGCGGTGTTCTGCGAACTTCCTATACGCCTTTAGGTTGATGTTCTCCTCCTTCAAGGTAGCAACCTGTGTCTTCAGGTGCTGGATCGTGCTGTTGGCTCTCTCTATCCATTCTGAGACCTCTTTTGGCATGGTGTAGAGAGTCTCCATCAATTGTTTTGGTTTCGCGGCTGGCTTGGCGGGTTTTGGTTTGGCTTTCTTCACGGCCTTAGATTTCGTTGTCATTGATGTTCTCCAGAACGTGTTTGGCGTATTTGTATTCCTGCGTGTCTTGCAGGATCGGGGCCAGCCGGTCAATCACTGCGACCAGATTCTGTGTTGCCTGCAGCAGGTGCGTTCTGTCACAACGCAGTCCCTCAATCTCTTTTAAATCGACCGACATTTTGATCATTGTTTTGAAGTCGTCCATGCCATTTCCCTTGTCATTTTTGGTATACGGAAAGCATGCCGGGGTTCACCCACTCGGCATACAGTTTGTAATCGTCCAGCACTTTGGTCAGCTTTGGGTTGACGTTGTCTCCACCCCAGAAGTCGAAGCTGCCGCATCCTGCGTAGTAATTCACCCACATCTGGCTGTTCTCCTCCTCACCGCTGATGCTGAAGTTGCCCTTGTCGTCACCATGCTCGAAGACCGGCACGCCTAGCTTCTTCAGCGCGTTGAATGCCTTGATGTATGCACGCTTCATTTTACTCTCCTTATAAACCTGCTAGATCGCAGTGATATCGATAAAGCTATTAAGTTTTTTGTCAAAAACATTTGAGCTTCGGCGCTTCGCTACATTGATAGCTTGCTTTGCTGATCGAAACGCCCAGTTTTGTGACTTTCCAAAACTATTTAGGTTATCAATCTCTCCGTTAAATCGAATAATAAAGAATCTGGCCCCAACAAATTGTTGGATCACGCGTTTTGCCAATTCTTCAATATTTTGATTATTCATCTTCGTTTTCTTCCTCTTCCTCGTTTTCCTCGTCTTCCAATTCATCCGGCTCATCCGGCAACGATTCGTTTGCTATTCGCCGCTCCTCCCATCGGCGTTGATCTCTAGCTTCGTCCTCTGGAGTTTGGGCGGGGTTGCGGAAGTCCTCGGGGTTTTCCATCTCAAGCTCTGCCATTGTTTTCATTTTCATTCCTTTTGTTTTTAAAAGGGGGTTTCCCCCCTCCCAGACTAGGCCGACTCCATCTTTCTCCAAGCCGCAATCCCGATCCAGCCCTTGAATGTGTTCTCACCACGCGTCATGCGGTAGTGAACCCGCGCACCTTCAACGTAGCGGCAAGTGTAGGTCTTGCCATCCTTCGTTTTTTTATCTCCAGTGGTAACGGGAGCCGAAGCCTCTTTGCGTTCAACTTCGATCAGGGCGGTGCCATGCTTTTGGTCTGCCGTTTCAGCAAGATACTTGGCAAAGTCTTCGCCTGCCTTGGCGCGTGAGCGCAGCTTCCAGTTCAGACATTGAACGGCGTGCGCCTGCTCATGAGCGGTCGCATCGGCAAAGTCAATTTCATATGCTTTCATGAACTGACCACGCACCACTTTGGTCGGCTTCATTTTGCCAGCCAGCACTTGATCTGCCTGAAAAAGCAGCGCAGAGACTTCTTCGGCGATATCGGCAACGATCCTGTCGGTGGTGGTGCGGCTCACCTGCATCGGCTCGTGACGGTCACCGCTACACACGCCTTGGAACCAACCGTTGACTACCGTGTAGCCATGCTTCGACATAGCACCGTTCACCACCGCCTGTTGGCGACCGCAGCACTGGCAATTCCCGCGAATCTGTTTGTCCATTTTGCTCTCCGAAATAAACCGGTCACTTGACCGTAGTGAGACTATAACACAGGGTTAGATTTAAGTGTCAACTATTTTTTAGGGGGGCGAACCCCCCTACCTTGGCTACCAGCCGTATTTCTCGGCACAGATCGGGCCGATACCGCGCTCGATGCTTGTGTGGTCGGTCAGTTCGCGCCCACAGACGGCGCAGGAGCCGAATTTCTGACCGTAGGCTACCGCCGCCTTATGCGGATCGCTAGAAGCCGCCAGAATGCGTTCTGACGCGTCCTGAGTGCATTCGCGTGTGGCAAACAGCTTGCCGCCCATGATCTTGCCCAGATACTGCTCGCCAGACTTGATGTAGACCGCGCCAGCATTCTTGCCGGTCGCCGGAGCGGGGGTAAACACAAAATCGTCCAAACGCAGGCGCGGGTAACGAATGCCGGAGTCTTTGGCCTTGGCGAAAGCCACTTCGATTGCCTCCACGCTCACGGTCGGGGCGGCGGCGGTCGCTTGCGCTTTCTCAGCAGCCCACTTCACTTTGCGCTCGCCATCGGCAACAGCACACTTACGGACTGCAGCCAATTGTTTTTCGGTCAGCGAGCCGAACTTGGTCAGTGCGGCGCTCAAGCTGGCGGCAAACTCAAAGCCACGACCGGCTGCTTCGTCCAGCCATGCAGCTTCGGCTTTGTTCTCATCGCGCCATGCTTGAATCTGAGCGGCTTTGTCTTCAACGGCCTTGACCTTGCGGGTCTCGGTGCTGGCCTTGGCACGCGCACGCTGCTCAGGAGAGGTCTTGAAGGTCAGCTTGCCGGTGCCGCTGCAGGCAAAGCAGCTTGCCAAACGAACAAACGTCCAGCCGATGGTGACTTTGCCCTTGCCGTCACACTTCTTGCACTTCTCTTCAAACCAGACGGTCTCTTTGACTACGGCTACCGGCGCGTTGAAGATTGCGTCCAGATCGTCCTTCATGTCGTCGAATGCACCCATTTTCGTCTCCCTGATAAACCTGCTCGTTTGCAGTGGGTAGAACTATAACATAGGGTTAGATTCTTGTGTCAACATATTTTTACTGCCTATTTTTTGAGCAGTTTTTCGTAGTCTTTGTCCAATGCTACCAATGCTTTCTCAAGCACCCTGATCCTCGCCGCTTGCTCGTCGTAGTTTAGTATCGGTTTATGGCTGACAAATACCACCTTGTCGGGGTCTGTCGGGTGCCGTTTAATTGGCATTGTTTCTCTCCTTTAGCATTGAGTTCGCTATCGTTTTCGCATCTTCGCACCGACGTTTAAACTCATCCTTTGTTTCATCTGGGTAGCGGATCATAAATAGCTTTGTCGGTTTCAGCGCAATTGACTTCTGTCCCTCTTCCATTATCTTTTTTATTTCAATCACGGCTTGTTCAAGTGACGCTTGAGTCAGGTTCATCTTTCACTCCTATCCCATGTGCGCGTTCGATTGCCCTCGCAAAAACAGTAAGCCGTGTAACGCCTATCCGTGAACTTCGCTGCGCCCACTCCCACGCTTCATATATCTCCTCCTCTGTCAGCGGCTTCCTGACTTTCTCCCGCGCTTCCTTTGCTAGTGCTTCCTGCCGGTTTATCTTGGTCATGTGTTCTTCTCCCGCAGCTTGGCTTCAATGGCTTGTGAAAAATCAACGTGATAGGTTTCACTCCACACGCAACTATTTGCAACTTTTGCGATCTCCTCATCCGTCAGTGACACCCACTCCCTGCGCGGCGGGGCGGTGTAGAGAGGATAATTTCTAAATGGCGTTCTGTATCTTGAAACGCCAACAGTAGTATCTGGGGTATGGCTACTAAATTTTAGCGATCCTAAATCTACAAACGCCACCGGCTCCTGCGCTAGTGCTTCCTGCCGGTTTATCTTAGTCATTTGTTCTTTTCCTTTAGTTTACGTTCTGTTGCGTATATAGCATCGTCCGTTGTTTTTGCGCCGTCTCTGATTTCCTTAACCTCTATGCCCAACAAACCCCGCCAATCATTCTTTTCTACTTTTGAATTTAATCTTTCAACTTCGTCTGACATATCCTGCCTGTTGATTTGCATTACCTTCATCGTCTCAATCATTTGAGAGATATACCGATTGAGAGTTCTAATTTCGTTCGTTAAAAATTCTTCCCTCGTGCCAAACTGACCAAATTTTTTGGTACTCATGTGTTCTTCTCCTTCAGCTTGGCTTCAATATCCCGTTCATAACCAAAATTTACAGACTTACATTCACCATATTGGGTGTGATGCGCCTTATAAATTTCGTCAATCTCATCTCCCGTCAGCCCAACCCACTCTTTAGCAAGAGGCACCACCATATACCCCACAGGTTCTGGGCTTGCGGTGAACCCTTTCTGGATAACGAGTGCATGAACCTCGGAATCTCCAACGATGTCGTTAGCCAATGTTATGGCTTCTTCCCGACTCGCCTTGATGAAAGTCACGGCTTCTTGTATCTTCTTGGTCACGTGTTCTTCTCCTTGAGTTTTGCTTCAATGGCTCGGGCAAAACGGGCTGATCTCATCATCACATCAACACTCGCTGAAATGTAGGTATCAGCCATGTCCTCATCCGTCAGCCCAACCCATTCCCTGCGCGGCGGGGCGGTGTAAAGCGGAATACAAGGATACGTGCCGAATTCTTCCTTGTAAAAACCGACATCTCTGTCACTCATCCACGCAACCGGCTCCGCAACTGTTAAGGATTCCTTAATAGCTGGTTCCGCAAGCGCGGCTTCGCACGACATATCACAGTTGTAACTTCCGCACTTGTAACATGATCTATCCCACAAGATATTTATGCTTTCTCTCAGTTTGTCAGTCATTTCATTTCCTTCCCAATCTCTGCTGCTGCGCGAACAATAGCGCGACGGGTAGAGGCGTAGGGGTTGATGCTGTGTTTATCCCAGAATTTAATCTGCACTTTTGCCACATCAATATCTAGATTTATCGCCAACCGCAGCGCATCGCCGTCGTAGATTAGGGGGTTCCACGGCGGTGCTGAATAAATGTTTTGCGCCGGATGACCGTTAGTACAATCGCGCAGCAATCCGTCTGGTGACCAAAGAGCCTCAATCCCCGCCGCCTTTGCAGCAAGTTCAAGCAGTTCACGGTCAGTCATCATTCACCCTCCCATTTTTCAATCAACTCAAACTCCGGCACCGGCTTCCGTTTGGCAACTGTTAAGGATTCCTTTTCAACCTTTCTGATTGCGTCTGCTGCGCCAGTTAAAATATGGTGCGCATACATCGAATTAAAACTACCACGTTCCTCACACACCCTCGCGCACCGTTCACGCTCGGCGGCTACAGCCTCGGCAAGTTCGCGCTCAAGCTGTGCATGTGATTTTGCCCACCGATCAGGCCAACCCTCGCTCATATCGCTCATCAACGCATCTGTTCTTGGCGTATCGCTCATTTCACCTCCTTCATTGCCGCGTCTATTTCGTCGTTAAACTTTTCGTCGGGCAAACCCCAAATAGAACGAACATACCGATACCTCTCCGCATCCTTCCGCAGTTCTTTTATTATTTCAACGTAGTCACCCTTCATGCCATCAAGAGCTTGCTCAACTGCATACGCAAATTTTCTCCTGTCGTTCAGTTCCTCTTTTGCCTCAGCCAAATGCTCACACGTCCGATCAAAAACCTGTTCCCACGATTCAGCCTCGCCCTTCAGCAGCGCAATCTCGGCCTGTGCCTCGTCAAGTTCGCGCTCAAGTTGACTGACTTGCTTGAGTGTCTTGGCGTATTCCATTTCGATGTGGCTCATCATTTCAACACCTCCGCTGCTTTGAGTTCGCCTGTCTCGCCGTCAAACGTGAGCTTGAGATTTGGTATGCGATCACAATACATTGCCGAACATACTGAGTAGTCCACGGCGTGAAACTGCACCACCACATCCGGCTTTGGCTCGGGCTTGATGCGGAATTTTGTATCTTCAAGCCATTTTGGATTTTTATCATCTGCCCAACGGCACATAATCGCGTCGTAACGTTGTAGCTCAGCACCGTCTGCCCACTTGTGAATAAAGTCTGCGTGTTTGTGTCTCATTTGAAATACACCCAGATGTAAGCGAACATCACCGCCAACACGACGCCAACGGCTATGCCGTCCCTGAACCCCTCCCAACGTGCCATCGTGTAACGATCCTTGTTCAAGAAATTACTCATAGCGCCCCCACGACTTTGCTAACCCACTTGACGTATAAGACCATCAGAATCAGCGCATTGACCGCGAGGAACAACACTACAGCGCCACTTGCAAGAAACTTGATCATCTCTTTCACTCTGTCTCCTCCTCTTTTTTGTGCGTCTCGTAATGCTTACCGATCGCTTCTTGATTGTTCCTGAACCACCGATAGTTGAATCGGAAGCTCCGTTGGTTTATTTCTGGGATCATTTCTGTGAAAGCAGTCTTGCCTGAGAACTTTGATCCATTCATGCATTCCAGCAGATTCTCCCGAAAATGCTCAGGCTCAATATCCAGTATTTCAAAAATATGATCGCTCCGCTGAGGTTCAAACAAGAACAGTAGAGCGCCACAGACAGTAGCTCTTGGTGCTGAGTAATTTTCTTTGACCGGAACTCCCATAACTTTTTTTAAACAGTTGCGTTTGCTTTTAGTTATCGTCAACGGCTTTTTGCATGAATCCCTGATGGCTTGACTGATCACCGCTGACCACAAGCGTTTGATTGCCAATCCCTGAGAATCGTTTGTGAATTGCTTAGATACACGATGATCATGGTTGTATTCTTTGACGCGCTTTCCATTTGGATTTTCATGCTCGGCAGGCTGGTCTTGTTTTTTTGTAGTCTGCGGTTTTGCAATTAGCCCATCCCAACTCATTTTGGTTCCTCAATTTTCTTATCTGCCATTTGCAGTCGGTAGCGAGCAATCGTCTGTGATACGTCAGTATTTTTTGAGTCTGTCGGCAAAAATCGATTCCCTTTGTCGGCTATATATATTCCACGATTCTGTAAGTAAGCAACCGCTTTCACAAACTCTTGTTGGTTGTATTCGCTCATGTCAACTCCTCAGTGTACGGAACCATTGTTTTGGGTTGATGCCACTTCTCTGGTGTGGTTCAGCTTGTCTTTTGTCATGCTCAGTAACTCACCAAAAAATTCGTCAGTATTGCCACCGCGACACTCGACCATCCAGATCGCAGCAGCAAAGCATGTGGTAGCAATTTCTATTGCAATGACCAACACAATGTTACTGCCATACACCCTACCGATTTTCTCCATGAACCGAGCCAGAATAGACTGGACTTGGCCCATGATCTTGGCGACTTTCTTGGAGTCCTCTTGGATAGACATTAAACATCCTCATTCATGAATTCTTCCCGCGCTTGATCCACAAAACACAGAAAGTCTCGTTTCTGCTCACTCTCTATGATCTTGCGAACTTCCTCCAAGTGCCGCAGAGCTTCATACATCCAGCCGCTGTTGTTCCAGCTACGCTTGCTAGACAACGCTTTCAGAGCAGCCATCAGCGGCTGGGCAATGTCTTCGCTCTCCTCGCTTTTTATGTAATCCTCAAAAATGCCAGTCTTGTCATCGTAAAGGGCTTCGATAGCGATTTCCTTGGCACGGTCTTCTACATCCTTAGCCGTAAATTCGGTAGACATTATTTCCCCTCCATCTCAAGCAAATTGTTAATCGCATCCTGTTTTGTAGCGCCGCGTCCGATCGGGTCACCCTCGTCGTAACCCTTGCGAGTTGCCTGCCAGTCCATGTCTCGGACTGGGATCGGTGGGCATACGTATTCGGTGACGATCGCATCCTGATCCAACGCTTCCGCAACAGCGGCACGCACCTGCATGCCTTGTGTCATGTAGCGACCATCCTCATACCAGCCTGCGCTCATGCTGCCCCCTTCGCCAAAATAGCCTGCAAGCCTGCCACCAGTTGCTCTGTTTCTGCGCGTGTCAGGCCGGTATACATATTGCTGTTACGTTGAATAAGATTCATCCAAGCGCCACCGTCGTCCCACTGCGAGACAAATATCTTTAATTCGCTTGCGGTTTTGATGATCGTCTCAACTTCGTTGTTCATAATTCTTCGCTCCAGTTTTGACTGATTTCTTTGGCTTCTGGGATGGTGTCGGCACACCCAATGTAACTGTCACATGCACGGTCAGCAAAAATCTCATACACCTTGGCATCCGTATCAAACACGGCGACTGTGCGGTTGCGGTTATCTTTGGGGAACAATTTGATCATGCTCATCTCCGGTTGGGGGCCGAAGCCCCCTACTGATTAATTGGTTGAAGTGACGGTAATGCGAGCGATTGATCCTTTGCGGAACCCGTCGAGTTGCGCGTCCGTGATGCCGAAATGTTTGCACAGAGCCGCGTAATCAACATTGCCCTTAACATCAGCCATGCTGATCGTCACGCCGTATTTCTCACCACGGTGATTGCCCTCGCCATACTGATTGGTGATGGACTCTTTGAGGACTTTGCACTTGGCGGTCAAGGTCTTGACCTGTGCGTCATACACTGCGAGGGTATCGATGTCATTGGTGATCGACTCGATGACGGCGGTGGCTTGGATGGTGGCTTGAGTTGCTGTAGTCATTTTGTTTCTCCAGATAAACCTGCGTAAGTGCAGTGAACGAATAGTAATTCAGAGTTAGATTCTGGGTCAACAACTATTTTGTTAAGAAATCTTATTTACTAGTCTGACTAGTATTCAAATTCTTAAGTGTTTGATTTAGTGCATCTAATTCATTCATCTTTGCGATAGCCCAAGCACGCTTTTGACCGTGCCATCCCATGATTGAACCTTGATGGCAGGACTTGCAGAGGGCCACCACCGTGAAGTGGCGATGCTGTTTGATGTGATGGGCATCTGATGGGCCTTCCTGATCGCACACGGAGCAGGGTAGTTCTTTGACCCTACCAACCCATTCCCTTTCAGCTTTGCTATAGGTGCCGTTCATGATGCTTTGTCCATGACTCTGTTAGAAGCTTCCATAGAGCGCCATACGTCGATTCTGGCCTGCGCTGATACCAACCCCCACCGCAGCTTCTCCTCGCTCTCTGTAGCGGTTTCCAGAGCCTTCAGAAGCTCAACGTAAGCGTTGTCTGCATAGGCTTCCATCTCAGCCGCTGCCGAAGATTTGGCGCGACCGTCTGAAAGGGCTGTTTTCATCAGGATTGCTTTCTGGCTCTTGCGGAACTCTTCCAGATAAACCCGATGCGCTTTTGACTCAGCAAACTTAGCGCCGTGGGTGTAGAGAAAATCGACTGCGTCGTTGATGTCTTTTTGATTCATGCGAACCTCGCGATTAATGCTGCATCTGCCATGGCCTGACCTTCACCCTTTTTGTCCAACACTCTCCAGTGAGGCCAAATCTCCAGAGCCTTAGACCGTGCTGCGTCCTTGTCCTTTCCGACCAGTCCTGCACGCTTCTTCCACTCTTGCGGAGTGATGCTGGCAACCGGTATCTCAAGCGCACCAAGAACTCCCATCACAGTCCCACAGGCATGCCCGAACGTGAACATGCTGGTGACGCCCTGTTTCGGCATAGCATGGACTTGCTCAATGATCGCCAGTTCAACTTCAGAACCGTTGATGAAAGATGCCAAAGCCGCTCCATTCACACGATTGCTCTTTCCAATCATGTAGGTCGGCATCCGCATCCATTCGATCGGTTGCCCATCCTCCAGAATTACTACCGCCCCAGACAGACCGGGGTCAATCCCCATGCGCCGCATATTCGTATCCTTGGTTAAGTTGATCCAAAAAATGCATCTCATCCATGAAAAGCTTCTTCAACAACTTCATGGCTTTTGTGGACTGCTCCACATCACCGAAGTAAAACACCGCGATTAGGTCGGCAGGATCAAGTCGATCCATCACATTCACCACCGCCTTGATCTGGCTTGGCAACAAACCAGAGTTTGCTTGCTTAGTCAGCCAGTGACAGAACAAAGAAGCTTCAGACATTTGCTACCCCCTTGAGGTTGAATTTCTCACACCGCTGTAAGACAAACTTTAGGCATTCGGTAGGACGACCAAACTTGTCTCGGAATGCAGTGCATTGCTTCTTCACGTAGTGCGTGCATTCAAAACACAGTCTGCGGTCGTCATCTTTATCGAAGTGATCTCGATCCAGCAGCTTGTTCGCCAGATCAAATGCATCGTCGTAAGACAGACCTTCGTTCATGAAAGTATTTAGCCGCTTCGTATGCTGGGCTATCGCTTTGATCAACACTTCTTCCGGTAACGTAAATTCACTCATGGGTGACCCTCCTTTGATGGACAGTCTAACATGGAATTAGAGTTTGGGGTAAAAAAAGAGGACATGGCCCCATCCTGCACTGCTCTTAATATATTTCACCCAAAGACCCCCCTACCCCACAGAAGAGTAGAGAGGGAAGGCGTCACCCCACAAGAGTGGATCGTCATGCTACGGATTGGATACCGTATGCCCCTCGGCTTGACGATGAGACCAGCCGACACGATTCTTTCGGATTTGCACCGGATGACCCAACTTCGGCCTCTTACGTGTTATCTGTTTTCTTGGCAGCAACCCAGAGAAGGTTCATTGCTAACGCGACCAGAACGGCCTGAAAAAAAAACCCCATTACGGCTGGGTTGCGGTCGCGGTGGAAGTAAGCGGAATACGACAAACGCTTGCGACAACCGAAACCCATGCGTAATGGGGCTTCATCGTATTCTACTCACCCTTCCACAGGCGACCTAATCTTTCAGGCAAGAAAAGCTTAAAGCAACCTTAAAACCCTGTCAAGCGCATTCCTTAATACGGCAGTCCATAATCTTCCCCACCACGGAGAACAGCCCCTTGGCTTTGTGAAGATCATTGGCATCCCAGCCTACTTCGTTTGCCATCGTCCACGGTAAGCCAGTCTGTTCAGCGATCCGCTGGCCTGTCCCGCTTTCGTCGTTATCCGCGAACACATACCTAGCCCCACCGATCTGGTCAGCCACTTGCACAAGGTTCGACGCGGAGAATGCCACCACGACTGACGCCGCCAGCCCCACAGAGCGCAGCGCGGCCCGTACCGACAGTCCTGTAGCAAACCCCTCAACTAACCATGTCTCCGGCGCTTTACGCTCGCCTAAGCACATTACCGCGTTTTTTGCTCGCATGCCGGTGAGCATCTTTTTCTCAAACTTATCCCCAACCAGACAGATCGACTGGTATCCCTGTAGAGCATGCGTGCCGACATTCCGCATTGGGATAAGCAGCTTGTCGTCCAAAACAAGCCCCTTGATCGACTCAAAACCCTTCTTGATCAGATACGGATGAGTATTCATGGTCGCCGATCGCAAGGTAATCTCAGCCTGCAGTGCAGCTTGCTCATACCGCTTGTCCTGATCAGAGGCCGCTGAAACCCTCCGTAACGCCCACAGGCGCTTTTCCTCAGCCGACCAAGGCTTGGCATCAGGATCATTCCACCAAACGATCCTAGCCTCTCCTGACCAGTCCATGACCCATCCACGCGTCCCATCCCAGAAGTAAGCGCCGTTCAGCGAGCGCGGCCTCTCCGTTGTCCCGCACCGTCTGATCTTTTCCGATGCAAACAGCTTCGAGTAATCAATTTCCACCCCATTGGCTCTGGCAAAGTCGATGAAGTTCATTTCCGGCCCCTTTTCCACGCAATATTTAACTGAGTAATTTTGTTGATCACCGTGCGATTGATCTCAGCCGCAGGAGCGGTCGAAAACGCCCACCTCGTATCTTGACCGGTGATCTGCTTGAAGAGGTGCCAAGCCCTACCCGACTGCACTTCAGGCTTACTATGGTGTCTCGCGTACGTACAAATCTGGTTCCACAGGTGTTGAGCATTGTCAGCCAGCTTCTTCTTGTTACTCCCTTCACCAATGAAAATCTCTTTCATCTCACCCTGAACTGCTTCGCTGATCTGGCGAGACATCCGCTCATGCCCACACGCCATACATCTTTTGTGGAAGGGCATGTAGCCACACTTCGGGCATCCTTTGGCCTCAAACTCTTCAGTCTTGCGAATGGTCTTATCAAGCTTCTCGCCGTCATCCAACTTATCCAGCCCGTTGAAATAGACCTCGTTGAAGTCTTCAAAGAACCGCACGATGTTGCCCGAGAAGTCGAGGAGGTGACAGTCCTGTTTACCCGTCTCAGGAGACGACCTCAAACCCCTACCCCACATCTGGATTGCAGTAGACAACGATTTACGCAGGGGACGAGCATCACAGATACATCCAACGTCAGGAACATCAAAACCCTTTGCCAAAGCCTCTACGCTGATCAGAATCTTCAAGTGACTATCCGGCTTGCGATACTCCTGCAGGAGTTCAGCACGCTCCTTTGCGGTGGTCTCAGACGTAAATACAGCCGCCATCACTCCAGCATTAATGAATTGCTTTGCCAGTTCTTCGCAGTGCTTGATGGTGGCACCGAAAATAATGGTCTTGCGGTTGTCGCCAAAACGACGCCAGTCAGCGACCACATCACCAACGATCTTCAGTTCCCGCTCTTCAGCAGCCTTGTCAGTCCACTCACCACCGGCAGTCGCGGCACCGGTCATGTCAGGCTTCTGGCAGGAAAATATCCGCATCGGAGTCAAAACACCGGACTGCGTCAAATCAAACATGGTGGTGGCGTTGATCAGGTTGCTGAATATCTTCCCCAGACCTGCAGTAAATGGAGTCGCAGACAAACCAATTACAGCAGCGCCTGTGCTTTGTGCAAACTCAGTCCACGCCTTGTAAGTTGTATGCGCCTCATCAACTACCAACACATCCATCTGAGGCCAAAACTCGCGCTTGGCTATCGTCTGCACCGAAGCTATCTGCAACAAATGATTCGGCCTGCGTCTCCAGTGCTTCGCCTGAATAATTCCATGATCAGTCATACCGTAGCGATCGGCTACCTCTGAGGTTTGATTGATCAGGGTAGTGCGATCACATAGGAAGACTGCACGCTTACCCTTTTGAGTTGCCTCGTTACAGATTCTCAGGCCAAGATAAGTCTTACCAGCCCCTGTAGGAGCCATGATCAACTGATTCTTGTGACCTTCCTTAAACCCCTGCCGCAAGGATTGATGCGCCTCTGTTTGAAACGGCCTTGGGGCAGGGAATTTTCCATCATCGCGCTCAATCGGCGCTAGGGACGAGATCATTTTTTGGCCTTCCTTTTATCCAGTTCTTTTTGAAGTTCTTTGACCATCTTGACGGCTTCGTTTCTTTCGCCCATAAGACCGTTGATACGCACCGAAAGCTGGGCATTCAACAGGTTCAATCTTTTGATTTCTTCATTAGCGGTATTCAAGGCATTGTCAGACTCAAGCATCTTATACATTATCTCTGTATCTGCTTGAAGCGAAAGAGCATTTGCCTTTAATTCATCATCATCAGGGGTTGTTCCGGCATGCGGATCAGGAGCCGCACTACTAGTCTGACTAGTATTTTTGTCTTCATCACTGCTAGTCTTGCCAGCAATTTCTTCAGCTTTCTTTACGGTGTGACGCTGCTTCGATTCCTCTTGTTTTTTCTTTGTTTCTGGATCACGTATGCCAGCAACAAAAGACTGAGAAACGTCACAGATTTTAGCAATTTCATAGCTACTCTTATCCTTCGTCAAAATATGCACAAGCGCATCTTCAACAACCTTGCGCTTGTCTTCGTTTGTCCTTGGCTTGCCGTGCTTACCATTGACGCCAAAAGACAGCACCTGAGCTTCTTCTTGAGTGCCAGCCTTGTAGTCAATACTAACTTCTTTCATGCCAAGGATTTTGTAAGCGTGATACCGGTGAAACCCGTCTACCAACCAATGAATGGTGCCGTCAAACATGGTAAGCATCGGAGGGAATATGTCCCCACTTTTCATGCAATCGATATAGATATAAACAGTTGGCTGGTCAATCAAAACGCGGCCTTGTGTGCCGCCATCAATCCTGATGTCATTCAGGCTTACTTTTTTCATATTGTCTCCAGTGTTAATCAAACAGATCGGGGCGTAAATCTTTTGCGGTTACCAACTTCTGTGTTGCTCGTTCAATGCGTTTTGCAAGTTCTGGTGATGGTCGTCGAGCCTTTCGTATCAACAGACCCAACCAAGTGGGCGTGATATGTAGATACTCAGCCATCTCTTTCTTCGATCCATACGGTTCATCTTTGAAGTATTGTTTGAGGTGCATATCGTTCCTTTCTGCGGGGTTTGTGACCTCCACAACAAGCATTGTATCACAGACTCAAATTATGTGTTATAGTCTTTCTACGGTCATATGACCGGACTTTGTCCGTAGGGACGTTGGAGACAACATGAGTTTTATCGTAGAAGATAATGGTGGTAATTTTGAGCGTTGCCCCGCTGGAGCGCATCTTGCGCGGTGCTATCGCATCGTTGACCTCGGCACACAAAAGTCAGAATACATGGGCGAGACCAAGTATCTGCACAAGATCATGGTCGGTTGGGAAATCCATGGCATGGATGACGATGGAAAAAAGATCACCATGCTTGATGGTCGTCCCTTTGCTATTTTCAAGAATTACACGCACTCATGGAGTGAAAAGGCAAACCTTCGTATCGATCTTCAATCATGGCGCGGGAAGCCGTTCAATGATGAGGAGATGCGGAAGTTCGACCTCAAGAATGTCCTTGGTGCATGGTGCATGCTTAACGTAATTGAGCGTGCCGGTCAGAATGGGAAAACCTATTCCAATGTGGCTGGGGTAAGTCCGGTTCCGTCGATGATCAAGCAGAATGGTCTTCCAGAGGCAGTGAACAAGAACGAAATCTTCCACATTGCTGATCCTGATATGGAGGTCTTCAAGGGATTTTCGGACAGTCTCAAGAAGAAGATTGAGTCGTCACCGGAATGGCAAAAGCGCGGTATCAAAGCCGAAGTCAAGACGCCAGTCAATCTGATGGACGACACTTCAGATGACGTACCCTTTTGATCATGACTACCATAATCGCTAGAGCAGCAGAATCTGTCCATTGGTATCGTAAGGACGGGAAACCGCAATACACCGTCCCTGCCAAAGATGGCTCAGATCGACCCACAACGCTCCGAGACGCACGCAAAATGGACTTGGTGCCATCGGTGACCACGGTGATGAAGATCGCCGCTAAACCGGGCCTCGAAGCGTGGAAGCTCGAACAGATGCTATTGGCTGCTCTCACCCTCCCACGGCTGAAGGGGGAGGCAGAGAAGGACTTCATCAATCGCATCAGTGCCGACTCCAAACAGACCGGCAAACAGGCTGCAGAGCGCGGCACACGCGTCCATGAGTCTATTGAGCATTGGTATAAGGGGACGACCGATGTCGAGCATCCCGCGATCGCCAAAGCCTTTCAGGAGGAGGTCAGCAAGCATTTTGGATCGCCTCACAATTGGCAGGTAGAGAACTCCTTTTCCAGCAATCTGGGGTATGGAGGAAAGATCGACCTCTATTGCCAGTCGGAGTTGGGGATCGTTCTGGATGCCAAGTCGAAAGAGTTTGGCCCTGACGACAAGGTAGTGGCTTACGACGAACACGTTATGCAGCTTGCAGCATACCGAAATGGTATAGGACTACCACTGGCGCGGTGTGCAAACGTGTTTGCCTCGGTCACGCACCACGGCCTCATCAAGGTCGTCGAATGGACAGAAGAAGAACTCGTCAAAGGCTGGGAAATGTTCCAGTGCCTATTGGAATTCTGGAAAATCAAAAACTCATTTGGGAAATAACATGCTGACCAACAAAGAAATTACAGAAGCATTTATGAACGTCGTCCTTGAGGAAAACTACAACTTCCTCGCAGACGATCTGGAAATACTGGCAAAAGCTTTTATCGCCAAAGCAGCACCACAGATAGCACGCAAAGAACGTGCGGAGTGCATCAAGTTCGTCAAAAGCCTGAACCCGTTGGTAAGTGAAGCTTTGGAGGAAAAAAGGGGAAAGATGTGATCTGGGCAGCGATTATCATTTCAATAAAGATCGCTATTGTGATTGCAATTCTTTCAGCCAGATAAAAAAAGCCCCCTCTGGGGAGGGATCAGAGGGGGCAAAAGGGCTTACGCCCTCACGACAGGGAGACAACCCGCGTGATACTTTTAACGTCGAATTCCCAAACGCATATTACGGGCTGGCCCCATTTGCCTATATTGTTCTATTTCTTGCTCTGTAGGTTGTGCCGGTAAATTCTTCATACTTCTATTGTAATCGGCTACTGCTTGAGCATTTTGGGCTACATCTGCATCATTCAGTTGACCAATGACTTCCGGTGCCTGCAATGCCAACCCTGCGGCTTGCGTAACACCAAATGGAAGCGTACCCAATGCGCCACCTACACCACTGGCAATTTGAGAAGCATTCCTAGCACTTGGCATATGCAAATTCCACCCTTGACCTTCTTTTTTGTATTGGTCAAATGCGTCATACAATTGCCTTGCAGCTAAAGCACCACCAAGCGCACCAACGCCTACACGCGCAACAGAAGGCAATGCGCCACGAACAAATTCAGCGCCTCTGGATAACTCATCTGTCGCTCTAGTTGCAAGAGTAGGGGTATGCTCAAATTTACTCAAATCAACGGCAGGTCTTGCTTCAGTTTGAGTAAAAATTTTTCTTGGAGTGCCAGTCTTTGGATCAACCGATGCAGTCTTTGCAACGCGCTCTGATTTGACCTCTTGAATAGCTTTCAACGCATTTTGCACTTCAGACATAGTCCGAATCTTATCTACACCAGCTACTTTTTCAAGTTCAGTAAGTGGCATTCTGAGATTCGGTGAAATTTGACTATTCAAGTATCTTTGAAGACTTGGACGCGTTGCAGGAGCATTAGGATTTGGGACATTACCAGCCATTCTGGTAAGAACATTTTGCACAAATGGAATTGCCTGTCTTGTAGATTCAACAGAACCCGCAACCTTTGCCCCAACTCCAGCACCAGCCAACATTTCAGGCCAATGGTTACGCTCTACTTCAGCCGATCCAGTAGGAACTTCTTTTGGCTCTGCAATGTCTGGAACACCTTCAGTTGTCTTTGTTTCTTCCTGAGTTCCAGACAATACATCTGGCAACTCTCCGCCATAATGATTGGCAACAGACTCCATGTGATTTAGAGTCTCTTTCGGCAAGTCTTTTATCTCTCCGGTAGTAAAGAACTTTGTATCAGGCCCAGCATTGTATCCAGCCAAAACTTTGTATGGGTCATTCCCAATATTTGGTCTTGATGACAAATCAGCAAGAATACGCATACCACAATTGATGTTTTGATCCATGTCATTAAGATCATCGCATTTGTATGTCTTGGCTGTAGCTGGAGTTATTTGCATCACCCCAAAAGCCACCGGATTTTTGTTTTTATCTTTTGATACTGCGGACTGATTAAAGCCACTTTCCTGCATAACCATAGGCAATACAAAGTCTGGATTTAAACCATGCTTTTGCGCTGCTATAAAAATTTTCTCAGCAACGGCAAGTTGCTCTTTAGAAAGTTTATTTAAATCCATTTTCTACCCCATGGCTTTGAATTATGGTTTGGCTTCTTTTGCCGATCTTATTGCATCAAGAGTAATTCTTGGGCTTGCAGTTTTTGCACCAGATGCAGACGGTGCCGCAGGAATAGCTGCTGGTGTAGCTTCCTTCTTTTTACTGACATTACCATACGATGGGTCATACCATGACGGAGCAGTCATCAAAGGATTGCCAGAAGCAATTCTGGCATGCTCTTCTGCATACCGTCCTCTTAATGCATTGAACTCAGGGTCAACTTCCAACAGACCATAGGGAACTTTTTTCTCTTTTATGTATTGATACTTTTCTTGGCTATTCTTTTCAGCATGGCCTATCAGGTCAATTAACGTGACCAAAGCATTCTGTGAATTGCCAATATTTGGAGATGCAGATTGTTGCAACTGACTAAATGCATCTGTCGGATTGAGAGAAGAACCACGCAATGCCACTTGGTTTTCTGCCAACATTTTTGCAAGAACTTGAAATTTGTTTTTTGTTTCTTCAGACATTCCTATTTGACGAGCGTAAGTGTCAAACCCTTGCAAAGTTTCGCCAAGCTTCCCATCGGCGGCGGCACGCGCAAATACTTCTATGGGGTTATTCCCACCAAAGTAATTGAGTGCAGCACCCATTTGCTGTTGACCGGTAAGAACATTACCTTTTGAATCCTTGGAGTCAGGAATTCCAGCGCCCAATGAAATATCGCGAATAGAACGCAACAACGACAAACGCTCAGGTGCGCTGTTGGCTTGTTGACGCATCTTCTCTTCAACACCCATGCCTGCTTCACGTTGTGATTTGGCGTATGTGGATGCAGCATCCATCTTGTCATAACGTGACATAGCATTCCATTGCGTTTGATCTACTTGAGGAGGCTTTGACTCTTCAAGTGATTTCAAGAACGCATCTTGTTGTGCTTTACCCTTGCTTGGGTCGGCATTTGGAGTCAATTGAAATTCAGTCCATCCTTCCAATTGCATCATAGGGTCTTCGCCCTTTGCCTTGGTAGCAGTAATCTTCATGCCAAGACCTTCTTTTGCGCCCTCATAGAATTTCTGAGAAGCCTTAGATATTTCTGTATCAGGCCCGAGCGATGCAATTCGACTGTAAGTGTCCGCATCCATGGGTTTACCAGACTTTCTCCAAGCCTGATAGATTTCGTTTTGTTTGCCTTTCTGTCCCATCAGGATGTCGGCCTGAGAAATCCTTGCCTGCATTTCTGCAATAGGAATTTGCATAGCACGTTGCTGCTCGGTGTTCTCACCCAATGTTCCCATTGCACTGCCAAGAGATGCTGAAAACCCACCCAACTGAGGTTTTAGGAATGCCTCAGACATCTTAAAAAGGTTTGGTTGGGCATATCTCTGCTCTAATGCTGTTTTATATTGATCCAATGATTCACGATACTTGCTGACCATTTCAGGATCGGCTTCAGCAGGATTAACTTGTCGAGGATCAATCGAAGTAAGACCGGAGAGAGACATCGGTTGTTTGACTTGTTCAGCCATGATTATTCCTTAGACTTACGAATTGTCGTAGTTAATGGGTTCATCTCCAGAAGACACTGGAAGACCAGAATCAGTATATAGCCAGCTTCCATCTGGAGCTTGAGTTACGTCCTGACCACTATTGGATGTACTGGTTGTATATTGAGTTGTGTCTGGTGTAGTAGTATTTGTTCCAGTATTCGATGATCCACCGAACAATGCTTTTATTTGATCAAAAGGAGTGCTTCCAGCAATAACTTTTCCGGTAGCATCATACTTCGGTTGAATCATCCCAAGCGCACCAGTCCCCAACCCAGCCAACGTAGACAGCGGTGAAGCATTGAGTTGCGAAGTAACCGTAGTCGGAATCTGAGCGCCTTGCATAATGTTCGACAGTGACGAAAGAGTCGTCAACGGATAGTTCTGAGCATTCTGACCAATCTGTTGCTGTTGACCACCAAGGGTAGACAATGCATTTACATCCGCGAGATTCATCGTCTGGCCTTGAGTCCCCAAAGTCCCCATGCCAAGACCAGCCTGCTGCAAAGCTTGAGCTTGTTGAGCGGTCAAATTTCCAGCCGTCTGACCAGCCTGCAACTGCGACTGATTGAATGCGTTTTGAGCATTCGAGGCCGTCGATCCCAACTGACCCAAAGTCGATTGATACTGACCAGCGGCGGTAAGACCCTGACCATAGCCAGAACTCAGCATCTGAGCGATCTGGCTATTCAAATCTTGCTGAGACTGCCTCTCGACCTGACCCAAGACTTGTGCGCCACGTTGTGAACCGAATTGACCACTACCTACAGCAGCAGCGGTGGCTTGCGGAGCCAGATTCTGCTGATAGTTACGTTGAGCAATGTCGGACAGAGATTGAACCGCCGTATTGATATACGGGTTCATGTATTGAGCGGCTAAGTCTGCAGGAGAAGCTGAACTAACTTTCTGAGCATACGGAGCCAACGCCGACAGAGGGCTTGAGCTTGTCCCAGCCTGTAGATAAGGAGATGCAGCACCAGAGATATCTTGTCCTGCAGCCTGACCGACTAGATTCTCGCCAGTTGTAATGGCAGGCTGATACGCTCCAGCAGTCCGTCCAATCTGGCTGAAAGCCTGCTCTTGCAGGGGTTGCGCCCCTACATACTGAGCGCCTTGTTGAGCAGCCTGACCCTTAGTCGCAAGGTTTGATAGATAGTCAGTGTAGAACTGCGGTGCAGCGGTCGCAGTGGTTTGTGTACTCTGGAGTAGATTTGCCATTTTTATACCTTACTTTTCAGATATTCAAGCGGAGACTTCGCCTTCGGAGGTATTTTGTCCAGAGGAGCCTTGCGTTTGTGCGCCCTGAGTTTTTCTCTCAACCCATCAAGAATTTCCGATCCACGCTTATTTTCCCCTTTTCCAAGGGCGGTGACAAACGCAGCCGGAAAGACATATTCCCCATCGGCAATCTTTGCAGGGATCACGCTACCACCGGTTTTTGACTCATGGGGAACCTGATTCCTGAATTTCTCCAGAACCTCTCTACCAGCCTTGCTGGAGCCGTCACCAAGGGCTGAGACGGTCTCCGCGTCCATGACGTAGTCACCATCATGGAGAAGGGCTGGAATGTCGTCAGACTGCCCTGTACCCTTCCCATCGGCATAGAATCCAGTGACTCCGGTAATGAACTCAGGCTTATGCCCTTTCGGAGTGGCTTCTTCGTATTTACTGGGTAGACCGCCTTCTGCCATACCCCTCGCAATTGACTGATACATATTCTTCAGCGGAGCATGAGAAAGAGCCGGAGACGCTACAGCTTTTTTGTATGCCAACAGAGTGGGCTTTGCACTGACGAACTCTGATGCAACTTTCTTCGGATCAAGCACACTACTCAACGGCGCAAACGGGTCGTAAACAGAGCCAGCCTCAGCATAGCGTGGAATGCCGCTATCGATATCAGACAATTGAGAAGAGATCATATTAGGGTCTTTTTTGATTGTCAGAAGTCCTGATTGACTTGGGTTGGTTAGCCACGGAATAGGCTGCGCGGTCGGTGTGGGTTGAGTAGAAGAACTTGGTGAAATAGTTGAAAGACCACCACCTGTAGTCGTAGAAGTATTTTTAGGAATTACCGTTGAGGTTACTGGAGTTGTTACAGGGGAAGTTACAACGTCAGTTACCGGATTAGTCACCGGATCAGTTAATACATCATAATGTGATCCATAAACCGGCTCTCCAGACGCGTCTAATGCATTGCCTTCTTCATCATAAAATCTTGCATCATCCTCAGTTCTGCCTTGGTCGGCAGTGATTGTTCCGTCATTGGGTACCGGATTGGTTAATACATCCAGACTAGAACCATAAATTGGCTCCCCAGAAGCATCTAATCTATTCCCATACTCATCATAAAAAGTTTCATTTGTTCCAACAGATTGATCTTCTAAAACATCTAATCCAGAAGAATCAGGTGATAGTGGAGTCCTAGTCTCAACAGGGGCCGGAGCTTGAGTGTTTGAAAAACCTGATATTGCATCCTTTACGGCACCAACTCCCATGCTCATAGCGGCACTTAAAAGTGTCTTCTCAAGAGGCGCACCTGTTGCTATGTAAGTAACTAAAGCATTCGTAGCTTGCTGAGGAACATTGATTCCATTTTCTTTGGCAGAATATCCCAATCCAGATGCAGCGCCAGATGCAAGTGCAGCAGCCATCGGATCGGTGCCGTTAATACCAGCCTGTGTAGCCCCGCTAACAGCGCCAGAGACAACAGACCTAACAAGGTTGCTATCAAGCGCATTGGCAGCGGCATTACCTGCCAAGGTACCCGCAGTTGAACCTATCGCGCCAGTTATTACCGACGTAAATATTTTTTCTGGATCAATAGTGCCTGTGGTTGCAAGTTGCATAGCCGCGTTAGTGGCGGCTGATTGCGCCATAGATGATACGGTCGGCATGGCTTGCAAAAGTGGGTTGGATAGCGCACCGGGCAAGAAAGCATCGCCAGCAGCAGCAGCAGTCTCTGCGGTGGCGGCTGTATTAGCAACAGGGGCGGCAGTAGCAAGCGCACCTTCAGTTGCAGCAGCACCTTCAGCGGCAGCACCAAACCCACCAGCCATTCCAGCGCCAGTAGCTGCCATCATCAATGGAACAGCATATTTGTCTAAAAATCCTGAAACACCACTGCCGCCGCCATACGAACCAAGCCCGTAATTCTTAAAATACTCTTGCGTTACTGCATTGTGAACATTTGCGGGAAGAACATAGCCGTATTCAGGATCATATTTTGGCGTAATGCCATATTTATTCAGAACATCTGTATAACCCTTACGATCTAAAGACTGTCCAATTTGAAAATCGCCAGACGGGGTCGTGCCGCCTACATTGCTTGAACCCCAAGAATCACCAGATTCATCCCCAGACAATTTATATTCATCTGGAACATAGCCTTGAGAGCCAAAAATATTTTTACCAGACGGGTCTGCTGCGTTCATGTAATCCCACGAACTATCCGTAGGAGTCATTTTGTAAGTAAAGCCGTTCTCGCTATCGCCTTGCCTTTGGTTGTTAAATATCTGCCCCGTGGAGGTATCAACAAACGCCTCTACTTTTTCCGTTCCATTTTCACCGTCATATTTACGGTCGTATTGTGGTTGTCTGACTAATGCCAT
>Ga0181344_1000127_pt1 | contig 31230 bp, 53 predicted proteins | sample Su13VDMLBDD_FD_130098 | JGI IMG/M metagenome (GOLD analysis project Ga0181344, IMG submission 130098) | Freshwater viral communities from Lake Michigan, USA - Su13.VD.MLB.D.D | ecosystem: Environmental > Aquatic > Freshwater > Lake | place: USA: Michigan | collected 2013-07-15
CCGTGCCTTTCGGTGGAGCGATGAGGAGGAGAGTAGAGAGGAGGAACGAGGTCATCGAATACCTCGCTTTCTGTCTTCGCGCTCGATTTCATCGATGCGCTTCGCGATTCGCGAGAGTCGATATTCAATCATCACGATGCCAACGAGGATCGCGACGTACCAAAGGAACGCGAGACAGACGATGAGATCTTTCATTGCTCGCCTCCCGTCTGCTGATCGAAGAAGAGGCGATATTCGCTCGCGAGCATGAATCCATCTTGATCTCCGGCGAGGCAAGCGCAGGCTTCGCCGTTTCGATATGCGATCGGCACGAGATCGGAAAGATCTTCGTGATCGGCCTCGATCAATCCGACGACGAGCAGTTCGGCGCGGCGCACTTGGAAGAGCGGAAAGAATCCGCTCCAGTCGAGATCTTGCACGTCTTCCCAAACTGAGCCGATTGTGTTCTGAAGTCGATCGCTCATCGAAATACTCCCGTCAATCTTCCGAAAGCGTCTCGGATCGCATCGGTGACGTTTATCCGCAGCGAATCGGATTCGTCGGAGAATCTGGTTCCGTTCCGAATGATCGAGAAAACGTCAATCATGCCGTGTATCCGTTCGGCTTGTTCGCTCGCGTTTCCGATCGTATGGAACGGCTTCCCTCCGTAGTTCGCGAGAGATTGTGTCTCGCTTTCAATCAATCGAAGAATCTGATCGAGTTCGGTTTTTGTATCGCTCACCGCATGCCTCCGATCGTGAGCGATTCGCGCTTGATCTGCTCGGGACGCTTAGTTCGCGTGTAGTACGCAGGAATCTCGATCGAAGAAGTCTGTTCGAGTTCCTGAATCCACGATCCTGAACAATGCTTATCGAGCCATGCATGCTCGCCATACGGGCAAATGTAAGGCTCGCGCACGAGTTCGTTGATCGCGTAGATCGCGAGATCGAGTTCGAGGTCGGTCAGTTCTTTAATGTCGGTTTCTTCTTGCATGGCTGTCTCCTTGTCTGCTCCTCGCTCCGTGCGAGGCTCCGGCCTACGGCGCGGATTCGAGAGGCCTCTCGCGAGGCCTCTCCGATCCGAGTCGTTCACTTCTTCGCTTGTGCCATTTCATCCGCGCCGACCGTCCAGCATCCGATTCCGGCGATCTCGCAGAGACGCTCGCTCGCGTTCTTGATCGCGCGAGAGACGAGATGCGCGGCGGCGGTCGTCTCGTAGTCGCTGCATTCGCAGGCTTGATACTCATATCCGCGAGCAGCGGCGAGGCAAAGTTCCGGTCGATACTTCTGGATGATCGAGGAGAAGTCAGCGTTCAGAAACTCCGGCGAGACTTCAGCCGGAGTCTCGGAGTAGCGATGTCCGACCGATCGCGCGTTCTCCGCGAAGAGGACGCGGCAGGCCTCGCGAGCCTTTGCTTCGTTCGCCATCTTGAGACCAAAAGGCGATTCCGAAACGCTTGCCCAAGCGGCGAGGACGTGAATGGTTTCTGCGGGAACGATGTATGCGCTCATTTGTGTCTCCTTTGTTCCTCGCGATCCATTCGCGAGTCTGGCTCACGGCTCAGATTCGAGGAGCCTCCGAAGAGGCTCCTCCGATCCGAGTCGTTCAGCGAGTGAAGCGAATCAGCAAACCATCATCGAAAAGATTAGGATTGCGATCCGAATAGAGAGTGACTGATTCCGGATTTCTAAATGTGCCTTCGAGTGTGAAAGACTTGAATTCAGACAGGCGAGAATCGGAAACGACCTTGCAAAGATTCGAGAGGAGGATTTCGCGAACGAACTCGATTTCATCGGCTGAATTGCTGAACATTTGTGTCTCCTTTGTGTTCGAGGCTCCGTGCCTCGATGCGATGAGTATACAGAGATTTCGGCTCGCGCAAGCAAATCGCTTGAGCATTTCCGAAATTTCCTCAAGATTCTAGGTTATCGGGACTCTGTATATCCAGAGAGCGGGAAATGGCCCGTACGGGCATCGGAGTGCGACAGGCCTCGGAAGGCCTCCGGACGGGACAAACGCCTAGGAGAGCCGTCCTGCGGCCTTTCCGGCCTCACGGTAGAAAGTCGCCGCCGAGACTGGCCGGAGCGGATTCCGGTCGCGATCCTCGAATCCCTGCCGATCCCGATCGTATCCGGCCAGCGTCCTCCGGCAGACGAGATCCGAGACGGCGAGAATCCAAGGTCGGCTCCATGCACCAAATGCTTCCGGCGGATTCCCCCACCCGAGCGATCGAAGGTAGTCGACCGCTTCTCCGACTTCGAGCGGATTCGCAGTCTCGATCTCGCGCCGTCGCGAGAGCCAGTCGGCCTCACAAACTGCCGCGTCTCGACTCGCCGCGATCGAGCGCATCCGCGCTTCACGCTCGCGAGCCTCGCGCTGCGTCAGTTCGAGACGGCGAACTTTCACGTCGGCAAGGAACTCGAAGAACTTCGCAGGGAGGAAACGCGCTCGCGGCCCTCCCCATTGAATCGAGTAGTTCTCAAGCGCGGCCATCGCCACTTCGGCGGATTCCTCCGCGATGCGCGGAAGCGCAAGCGACCAGAGTTCGCGATCGGTTTCGCCTTTGAAATACTTGTTCGCTCGCGCAGTAAATCCGGCGAGTTCCTCGCGCGTCATTCCGTTCGATTTCGATTTCATTGTGTCTCTCTTTCTCTGGATCCTTCCAGAGTTTCGCGGCCTATCTCGTGAATCACGTCCGACGTACTCCGCTTCCGGTTCACAGAAGAGAAGAGAGAAGGAGTTACACGCAAGGAGTCGAGCCGGAACACCGAGTGCGTATCTGTTTCGCTTTGCTCGGGTGGGGGGTTATTAGGGGGGAGGGATTTCGATTTGTAAAGAGGGGAAACTTGGAAATTTCCGAAGATTGTGAAAAAGCCTGCCGCGAACTTCTCACGGCAGGCTCGACGAGTGATTCAGAGACGCGATCCGCGATTCGCGAAGACGAGCCGACTCGCTCGATGCACGAGATCGAATCGAATCCTCTGGTCGCAAAGTTCCCAAGCAAGTTCTCTCCGGCGGATCGTGCGTACCGAGACGCGGAGAGCCTCGGCGAGAATCTCCTTTCTCGGCGTGAGATGAGCAGGCATCAGATCGAGCGGAATCCCGACCTCGATCACGTCGCGGATGTCCTCCTCGATCGACGTATCCGCCTTGATGATTCGCGCGACATCCAGAGCCTCCGCGACCGAGATCGGACGGAAAATCTTCGGATCTTCCGCCGCGATCCCGATCTGCGATCGAAGGCTCGCCGAGCCGACGATCTCGCCACTCATGGAGCGTCTCCGATGATCTCGACGACCTCGAAGCCACCATTCGCGCGAGGCTTGACGCGGACGCGCGTATTCACGCTGAAGGCCTGATTCGCTTCCAGTCCCGAGGCGATCTCTTCGGAGAGAACCGCGATCGGCATCGGCTGATCTTCCTGATCGATGCGCCAGACGCGACGGCCTGACTTCCCTTCGACTACCCCGATCGGGCTTCTAGCCATGATCGTGATGCAGTCTTCGGCGACCGTCTCCGGCTCGGCGACTCGATTCGCGATCGGAGTCGGATTCGTGAGTTCGTCGAGATCCTTCCTGCGCTCTTCCTTCGTTGGCTTCAAGGCCTTCTTTGGCTCAGAGTGGAACTCCTGCACCGAGACGGCCTGCGCTCCGGCGATCGAGTCGACCTCGGTTTCATCGAGGACGGCAAGGCCGCAGATGCTCAAGGTCGCGCGACGCTTTGCCTTCGTTTCGCATTTCATGTACGCATTGCTCAAGTTCTCGCCTTTCAATCCGGCGAGGCTCACCGATCCTGTGCTAATGTCTTCTCGGCCTGTTCGCTCGGTCACGGCGACTGTGACGGTCAGGATGTCGCCGATGATCTCGCGCTCCATTCGAAGCACCGAAACTCCGTGAATCGAGCGCAACTGCTCGGTGCAACTCTTGGTTGCATAGAGCACGGTCTTCCCGCTCAGGGTCAGATACTGAAATGGTTGCGTGAGGGGATTCAACCCCATCGAATCGCAGACGGCGCGATAGAGCGCGATGCGCTGATCTGGATTCAACCTTCCGATGTCGCCTGCGGCGATGTAGGCCTCGAGTGCCTTCGTGCCTGCGATTGCGAGTTGACCACTGGCCGACTTCGCGGCCTCCGATACGATCATGGCTGTCATTTGTGTCTCCAAATTCTGCGGACACCGTGTCCGCTTGCGGACACTATATCGGAAGATTTGAGGAGATGTCGAGAAAAAATCCGAGAGGCCTGCACAAACTCGAATCTCGTCGCGTCCAAGCACACGTCGAGACGGTGCTTTCCTTCGCGGTCACGCGAGGCAACTCCGATCGAGCCGCGCTCCGATGCCGCTCGATCCTCTCTCCGACTTGGGAAGCCCTCGACCTCTACACACTCGCCGTCGATCTCGCCGAGGAAGACGATCTTCGCTTCCTCGTCGCGCAAGCGCGAGCAGCGATCCTCGGAGATCTCATCAGGCGATCAGAGAATCAGCGATCGTCTCGGTTCCTAGATAGTTCGCGGGAAGGCTGAGGCCCTTCCCGTACATATCGAACAAGCGATCGAACGCCGTAGCAAACGCGCCCTCGCCGTTGTTCGTGAATGTGTATCGAGCATTGTCGTCTGCGCTCCAGTTCGTTGAGCCTGCAACGATCGCGAGCGAAGGCCCACCATTCGCGATCGGCATCATCTCGGCGAGAACGATCTCGTCGATGTAGACGGCATCCGTCGCGATCGCCGTCGTCGTCTCGATGTGAAAGTATAACTCGCTTGGCACGATGCGCGGAGAGCGCAACTGTGTCGCGTAGATCGCATACGAAGTCGTTGTCGCCGCGATTGATTGCGAGAACAAGAAACTTCCGCCGTCAATGATATTTCCTGATCCGTCCTTCACCGAGAGGCGGAGCGTCCCGGTTGCGGTTGTGTCCTTCTTGATTGCGACGGCGAGGATGTACGGTCGATCCGGCGTGAGCCTTCCGAGAGTTCCGTCGAAGTCTGCGAGCCTCTGGCGGATATTGAACGTCGATCCCGTGACCGCGAGTTTGATCGCGCTCGATCCTCGGAAGACATTCGCCGTCGTCGTCTCCGTGAGAAACTCTGTGCCTGCTGCTCCGCTCACGACCGTGAATCGATCAGAAAGATTCGAAGTCTGATCCTCGAAGTCGGAATTGTGGAGGATGTTCTGTCCGGGGATTCCGTTGTCGACGCTCGCGCAAGCAGTCGTCAAACGCATGAGCGTTCCACTTCCGCCGGGGAATCGGTAGTCAAGGCCTTGGTACGAAGGCTGTCCTCGAATCTCGAAGATCTCAGAGCCTCGCGAGATCGCGCCGGACGTTGCGTCTTGAATGCATCGCGCTTCGAGAACTTCCGTGCGAATGTTCGGCCAGTCGGCAGTCGATCCGAGGAGAATGTTCGGAGCCTCGAAGAGGTAGTAAAACTTTCCGTTGCCGTTGTTCGATCCTCCGACCGACAGACTTGACTTCGTAATCGTCGTTCCGTCGATTGATTGAATGTCGACATCCATCTGACGAATCAGCCAGATGAGAGCGTCGCGGATGTCCTTCCGAACCATTGTGTTCGTTGCCGCCGGATCGCTCGCTTCATCGAAGCACATCTCAAGAATCGTTCGCTCTGCCGCTGAGCGTACGTCGTTCAGAACGTTTCCCGCTTCCGCGATTCGCGCTTCGATATTGCCGGAAAGAACGTCGATCATCCAAGCATCAGTCGACGAGTACTCAGCCTGCACGTTGGCAAGGAGCGTCTTCAGATTGTTCTGATGCGCTCGAACTTGATCCATCATGTAGACAAGCGCACCGAGTCGCGGGAAGAGTCCATCCGTGCCTGTGTAGGTAAATGCCATGCTATTTCTCCTTTGGAGTATCGGAGAATGGAACTGCCGCGTTCAGCGCGGCGCGACGTGCGGCGCATCCTCCACAGCCGCCAGTCACAGTATCGACGGCCTTCGCGATTCCCGTCGCCGTTGTGATCGAGTGAACTACGTCGCCAAGGCCTCGCGGCCTGCCTCGATACTTCGAGCAACTCGCGCACTTCTCTAGATTCGTTGGGCCTGCGAGGATCGGATGTTCGCAGATGTCGCCGCTGATTCGAAGGAAGAAGCAACCGTCAGCCATAGGTCACCGAGCAAGATTTTGTGGCTTCGTTGCGTACCGAAATTTCACAAGCAGTTCCCTCGTTCACCGTCTGTCCGGGGAATGAATCGCATCCTTGCCATCCAAAGGAAATTCCATTTCCGAAGCAATCCACACCGAAGCATTCATACGCATTTCCCGCGATTGCTCCTCCGAATGGATTGCAACGCAACTCGGGACAAGTAGAGACGGAGTAACCCATACAAGCGGGAATAGGATTCCCGTTCAGACAGATCGATGCTAGCGAGAAGTTCGGGTCATAGCATGGATGCGAAGAGCATGGAACACCATTCCCTCCGAGCGGGTCGCCGCCTGTCGCGTAGCCATTCGAGAACGTCGATGAATCAAGGCAAGCACTCGATCCGTAAACTTGGAAATTGAATCCATTCAACAAAGCCACGTTCGGAGTGCTTGTGATCGTCTCCGGCCCACAAAGAGAGAATGTCTCGTTGTTGCCATTTCTTTCTGTGAGAGTTCCAAGCACATTCGAGCCGATCGAGACGCCGAGCCTATACGCAGGCCTCTGTATGACTGTCGACGGTGGAGCAGGACAGAGATCAATACAGTTGATGACGACCGATCCATTTGGAAGAGGGCCGGAATAGACCCAGTCATATGAGTTGCAATTCACGAAGGAATTGCATGGAGGACACTCATACGGATTTGGCTGTCCCGGACAGATGACACCGGGAACCGGGCTTCTTCCCTCGAGCGCGACACTTTCAACTCGTGCGAGCAAAGTGCCTCCACTTGATTGCATGAATGCAACGAATGGCGATCCCGGAATCGAATTCCGGATCATCGTCGTCGTGATCGAAACGGAAACGAGATATCTCTCGACTTCCGTCGCGCCTGCGAACGTCGATTTTCGAGTCACATAGTTGATCTCGATAGGCTTCGATGCGTCAGGGAAGCAGCACGAGACAGATCCGCCACAGCAACAAGCGGTGCAGGCCGCGTCGACGCTCACTCTTCGACTCCGTGAATCTGGACGACGATCGCGCTCGCCGTGTCCGATCGAATCGCGATCCGATCTCCGGCGTTCAGATATCGAATCGAATCATCGAGGAGTGTGGCATTCCCTCGAAGCGGATTGTCATAGTAAACCGCATTCGAAGATCCGATGTATTCATTCGCTCCGACAACGTGGAATCGGAAAGTCGCCGTCGTCGTCGCGACATTGCAAACGCTCATCGACTCGATGCGAAGCGTCTTTCCTGCCGGAACTTCATAGACGACGAGAGTCGATGTCTTCGCGAGCGCGGAGACAATTCGCCTTCGTTCGTTGAAGCGCGTCATCGAGTTGATGGTTGAAGGTATCGCGCTCATGTGCAAGTGAAGGCATATCCATTCGGTACAGAGAAGACGAATCCGCCGAGAGTTTCTGTGCAGACGACAATCGTGTTGTTCTTGATCGGCTGACGAGTCGCAGTCGATCCAACGACGTGAATCGTTCCGACTCCGATGTTTCGATTCGCCACGCTATCGACTGCTTCTTCGCATCCGTTCAATGCCTGAAATGATCCGACTCCGGTTGCCGTATACGTTCCTGCGGAGAGCGTATTGACTCGAACGTCGGTCAGCGTGTAGAGCCATTTCGTATTCGCCGTGATCTGCGTTGAGGCTGTGATTCGTCCGGCGCGAACTCCTGCGGCAGAAGAAACTCCGGCGCACTCTCGGAAATAGAGTTTCCCATCATGAGCAATGTGTCCAAGCACCGGAACAATCGTTCCGATTGCGGAGCAAGGAAAGACGATCGGTGCGCCGTATGTATCTCCCGAGACTGCCGAAGTAACGCCGCCAGATACGGCGACGTATGAATTCGAACCGACAGCCGAGAGCGCGACTTCTTGGAAACTTCCCTTGATTGCGTTTCCGCTTCCGTTCTGTCCCGTGATCCGAACAAGGATCACCCGGCCAAGAACTGGCCCGGATGCCGCGACGAGCGCAGGATTCCCATCCAGTCTCTCGATGCGCTCGAACGCCTCGTTGAGATGATGGAATTCGAGTTTGCCGACTTGGCCTGCGGTGAACTTTGGAAGCGTCATCAGTCCGCCAGAATGTAGTATTGAAGCGCGACGCTCGCCGTATTGGCTCTGGCTGTCGGGGTGTTTGTTCCGAGCCTACATATCGCGGCCTCTCCTGCTTTCAACTTGAGGAACGCGACAAACGATCCACCAGTTCCAGTTCCGATCTCGACGAAGTTGGTCGGGCCTGTGTTCTTGAAGTACGCATAGCCTGCGGATGAAACGCTTCCCATCGCGAGCGCGGCGGCTGTCGTCGTCACGGTTGCCGCGCCACCGACTGCCGTCGTTCCCGCGAGATCGACGAAGAGCGTTCCGGGATTCTCTGTGTGATTGAGATCTCCCTTGAGAGTTGAGATCTTGAGATTGACCGTGATCTCGCGAGCCATTAGAAATTCTCCGAAAGAAGATTGAAGTCTGCGAAGTTCGGGAAAGGCTGAACGAGATCGACGTTGCCTGCTCTGAAGATTCCTTGAGCGTCTGCGACAGTATCCACTTGGCTGAGTTGATTTCTCCTCGCACTTTGGATCATGTGCTGAAACTCATCCTGTCGAAACTTGTGCGTGATCGAGAACTTCTCAAGGCCGATCCGCGATGCATTTGCGCCGAGATAGAGAACTTGTCCGATCGGTGCGCCTTGGAAGATCGTCGAATTGCGACGGCCTCGCGCCTGCCGAATCTTTAGCGATCGCTCGGGGAAACTCGCCGCAGAGACGGTTTCCGTAATCGTGATGTCGCTCATGCGAACGAGAATCGAGAGAGGCACTCCGGCCTTGTCGATCGGAGTTCCTCCGCAATCAAGGCCAGTCTGCGTTCCATTCGCGGGAATCGTCACACCAGAACGCCACGCATCTCGAAATTCCGCGGCATAGTCGATCGTGATCTGGATGTAGCCTTCTTCATTCGGGAGTTTGTCTCCCGGCTCTGTGTTCTCGTAGGTGAACTGCACTTCCCACACATTGCGAGATTCGGCAATGTGCTTGATCGAGAAGGCCGTGGCGAAGATCAATTTCTCATCGGGAAACTCTTCGCGGATGTCCGGCAACTCGACTCCGAAATGATCCTTGACCATCTTCGGCGACGTGAGTGGAGCGGCATCGTCCCAACAACGGAAAGTTCGGCTCGCGCTGACGCGGCCTCCGCTGTCGCTGAATCCTCGCGTCTCCTGCAACTCGACAAACTCGAAAGCCATCAGACGAATCCTCCACCAGTTCCAGAGTTCGCGACGAGCGTCTCGATGCCTCGAACCATGCGCTCATCGTTTCGACGCTTGTCATTGTCCGGATACGCATCGAAGCGGAAAGTTCCGAGCGCAGTATTCGCGCCTTGAATGCCTGCGGCCTGCGACGTGATCCGCTCTTCTTCGAGGCGCGTAGCCTCCGCAAATCGTCGCTCCTGATCTTCGTTTGCTTTCTCGCGAGCGCGAGCGGCCTCCTGATCGGCCTTCTCCTGCTCACGTTGCGCCTTCGCGATCGCATCGGCCTCGGCCTTCGCGATCTCATCTGCCGCGCGAGTCTCTTCTGCGATTCGAGCCTCGGCAGCGGCCTTGTCTGCGGCCTTCTGCTTGTCGAGTTTGTCGCGCGTCTCGTCAGCGTTTGCTTGGATCTTCGCTTCATACAGTCGACGAATCGCGTCAGCCTGCGCTTCGTTCGCGGCATCGGCGACTCGCAATTCCATTTCAGTCTGGAGACGCTCCTCTTCGTTCAAGCCTCGAAGGAAGATTGCGCGTTCCGCTTGGCCCGTGCGCTCAAGTTGGCGCATCTGAGCCTCGAACTCTGCCGCGCCTGCCTCCTGCTCAAGCCCGAAAGTCTGGCGAGCCTCTGCTTCTTGTCCCTGCGCGATCTTGCGCTGACGATCCGCTCGAGCCTGCGCGTCTGCGAGTTCCTGCTCGACACGCGCGGCGAACTGTTCATTCGTCTCCGCGCCGAAGGCATTCATCAGCGAAGTACCGATCGCCGTTCCGATTCGGTATGCCGCGCCGATGATCGGAGTCGACTTCGCGAGGCCATCGAGCGCGGAGCCGATGCCCTCCTCTCCGGCTCGCTCCGCGAAATCCGCGACTCGATCGAGGAGTTGAATCGGATTGAGGAAGCCTTCGATCTTCTTCGTGACGCTTCCTGCGCTCCTCTGAAGCCACGCGCCGAACTTCGACTCGTACTGCTTTGCCGCGCCTTCGGCTGACGCGGCGGCCTTTGACTCTGCCTCGACGAGATCGCGCTCCATTGCGGAGTAGTTCGCTCGCACGTCGATGTAAATGTCGCCGCCTTTCATGTGATGCTCCGCTCCACATATCGTCGCGCCCAGTCGCGCGAATCAGTCGACGCATCCGTCTTCGATTCGTACCCCTTCAGGCAGAGCAGAAGATGACGATCGAATTCGGCGCAAGTGAGATCGAGCGGATTCCCGAGGCCTGCGGCAGTTCGAGCGATGAGATGCGCCTCCGCGAGATAGTCGCGCGGCATCGGCTCGCGCGGAGGCCCGGTCAGTTTCCCGCTTGCTTCTCTTCTCGATCGTCTCCACCGAATCCGAGCGCACGGAGCGCGATCTCCGTCGATCGCTTCGCGTCAACCGAATCCGCGATCAACTCGCCGAACTCGCTCGCGGCGCACAGAACGCGCAAGGAGCCTGCGAGCGTGTAGCAGTCTAGAACTAGGGACGAAGCGACGAGAGCGTCCCTACGGGCCTTCTCGACGGCCTGAAGCGAAACGGGAAGGCCTGCAATCTCTGCCGCCTTCCTCGCTTCGCTTGCTCGAATGTCTGCGAGTTCGTTCGTGAGCGCGATACGCTGACGAACGGTCAAAGGCCGAATCGTGACGACGCGACCATCAGGAAGCGTCTCGTTCCAAGGGTGAACCATTAGTTCCTCTTCTTCGATTTGAGATGTGCGAGAAACTCGTCGCCGTTGGCAACGAGTGAGCGATCGGATGCGCGGCGCACGGAATACGAGTCAAGATTCGCAATGCCGATCTCGCTAGCGTTCATAGCGACTTTGACTGCGGTTTCCTCATCGAGCCTTCCCGGACTGACTCGGCGCGAGACGATCCTTCCCTGTTTCGTGACAAGCGTCACGATCCAGTCTGCATCGGAAGGCCCGAATAGAGGAATAACTTCAGAAGCGGAAAGACTCATGCAATCAACCAAGTGACAACCGGAGCCACGCCGTCAGCGTTCTCGAAATTGACCGTGACGGTGGTATCGCCAGTCTTCGACGAATTGAACGCAAACGAGGAGAAGACGGCATTCGATGTGATCTTCGCGTCGTTCGTCGATGTCGTGTCGTAAATCGAAAGCGAGATAGCCGGACGAGTTGTTGCCACATCTTGCGATGAGATGAGAACGATCGCCGTATTCGATGAACTGGTTCCGGCTGTCGAATCGATACCGATGACAGCATTCAGCGAGCCAGTCAAATCGAGCATACCGAGACGCTTACGCTGTCCCGTATCGCCGAAGGCCGTCAGAGTCGAGACGGGACGCTGCAAAGTCGCAGCGTAACTCTGCACCTTGAAGAAGACTTGAGTCGCGGAGTTCAGCGAGTACGCGACGTTTCCGTCGTTGCCGATGACGTAGGTGTCGATTGCCATTTGGTTTCCTTATGTGTCGTGCGCGATGAAACGCCACCGCTCTACCATCGTCCAACCATCATCCGCGAATGATGGCACACCGCGCTCGATGCGAACTCCTCGAAGCGCGTCGAATCCCGTGACCGCGATCGGAGTCGAGAAGGCTGTCGCTAGCCCATCCGATACGATATAGATGTCTGTGCCTCCGCGATTGTCATACTGAGTCGCGAACTCGATCTCGACTTCGTGCCGAGTGATCGAGCCGAAGAACGGAGTCGTCCTCACGGTCGCCGTGTAGACAAGGAGCGGAAGCCTCGCGTCTGCCGGAGCGGAGTTGTAGTAAATCCGCGAAGTCAGTTCGGTCGTCAGCGCAGTCGTCGCGTACAGCCGACCTTTGATCGCGTCGAGAATTGCCTTGCTCATGGAGTCCTCGTGAATGCTCTTTCAAGTGCAGAGACAATGTCTTTCTTCGAGAATGCCGCGAGACGAGGCAGGATCTTCCTCACATACGGACGAGGCTTCATCCGGCGAGTTCCGTATTCAAGCATCGGAGCGTATGGCAAATTGCTTCCGAATCGAAGGATGACATCTCGTCCGTCCTCGAAGATGTTCGCGAATCCGTCTGGACGATTGCCGACCGTCTCGACGCTCCACGAAGCGCGAAGGCTTCCTGTCAATGCCGCAGGAGATTGACCGGGGAACGATGCGCGATGATAGCCACGCGCTCGAAGATTCCGGCCTTTCGCCTTTCCTTGTGCAACTCGATAGAGCGTTCCTCGTCCCGGATGAGATAGTTGACCGCGCATCAATCGAGCGGCCCTTACAAGAGACAAGTTCATCCCTTCGCGGAGGCCGACTCGCATCGTTTCGAGGATCGCGTCGTGATTGAACTTCGCGCCGCTCATACTTCCTCATCGTATTCAGGATTGATCTCGACAGCGTCGACGACGGTCATATTCAAATGCTGCGACGCTCCGCTCTGGCCGAGTTCGCCGGGATTCGTCGTGCCTGTGACTCGCCATTGTCGAGCAGGAAGAAAGAGCGAATCGTGAATCTCAGCATCGACTGAGATATCGAGTGCGCCTTCGAAGTAGATCGTCACGTTGCGTCTGCCGTTGATTCGGCCTTGGAAGACTTGATCCGATTGTCCGCTCGGTTGAATGAATCCGCGAGCCTCGAACTCGCGGCCATACGATCGGGTGACGCTTCCGTCCGTCGCGACAGCGTATTCCGGGATGCGAACTTGAAGGAGGATTCCGAACTGCGAGATCATGCTCGCGATGCTCATCGAAGCCTCCGATACGAATCGAGAACCATCTTCGTCGATGCATCGAGATCGGAAACGGATCGAAGCGAGTACGAGTATCCACCGAGCGATTCGCTCTGGAGGCTCGGATCTCGCTTCCTCGAGTTGAAGAGTTTCGATGCCATCTCGATCGTCGTTTGCTGAAGATCGAAAGGAATCGTCGCGTATCCGCCTGTGTAGTCGACGAGGAATCCGCGATACCGATGGAGCGTCGGCCCGTAAATGATGCCTCGATCGTAGTCGACAGCGTAGTCGGTCAGAGCATCGTTCGGAGCCTCAAGGATTGCCGTCTGCTTCTTGAGGTCGATGCCTGCGAGTTTCCGCAGATAGTGCGACTTTGTGTCTACGATCGTCGTCGCCGCGAAGCCAGTCGTTCCGGAAATCGCAGATGCCATCTCTGCAACTGTGTCGTGACTTCCGAAAGTGAGCGTCGTCGATGTCTCGTGTCCGTTTGATGCGACTCGGAATAGATGGATGTGATCGCCATTCACCGAAATCGTCGAGACGATATCGCTCGCGAGATTCGAGACGACCGAAAGTACGTTGTCGCCGCCGACTCCAACGAACCGCACGTTCTCGATCGGATGATGCCGGAGCGCGACTCGATCGTTTCCGTACGTGTCGTGCCACTCGTAGTATCGCTGAGAGACGAAGTTCCGAGCGCAGTATCGCTGAATGTAGTCACTCGCTCGGTCGATCAGGCTCTCCATCAGCGCGTCGTCGGTCGTCGTCGTCACGCCGAGATACGCTTTGAGGCTTGTCAAGGTCGTCAGCGAGTTCGTTGCTACTGCCATCGGCTCTCCTTGCCTTCTTCTTCGGCGTTTGAATCAGTCGAGTCGAATCCACGAAGAGCGGAGCAGGCTCGACGACGTGTCTCGCGTAGCCTTTCGAGACGAGGATCTTCGCGACCTCTGGAGTCACATTCACGATCGTTCCGGGCCGAAGATCGCGCCGACCGACTCCGTTCTCATGGATCGCACAGTTGCGAAGGACGATCAGAATGTCATGCATTCGGTCGGCCTCCCGTCCTCATGGTATTTCGAAAGGTATTGCGTGATTGCCGTGCAATTCTCTGAAGGCCATGTGATGACATTTTGAAGATGACCGATGCGAACTCGCGGACAAAGGCAAATCTTCCGGTCTGCATTGCGGAGACGATTCCAGAAGTGGATGTCGTCATCGACGCGGCCTTCTCCCCAGTTGCCTTCCTTGTTTGGAACGCCGAGGAAGAACGGCCTTGGAAGATCGCGAATTGCATCAAGGCGAATCAGCGTCAGGCCGAAGTGACCCGTGTTCATTTCGAGAGCGTCTGTGTAGAGACGATCTTCCGTCATCTCTTTGAGAAGCGTTCCGTCGTCGTTCTTGATCGAGAAGAGCGGCAGATCTTTGTCGCGTCCGATCTGAAGCGGACAGAGCGCGGCAACGTCTGGTCGCGTTTCCATCACTTGCCACAATCGAATGATGTCCTCCGCGTCGAAGATCGAATCGTAGTCAACCGTCAGAACGTACTTCACGCCTTCCATCGTGAGGCAAGTTTCGAGAAGACGTTCGAGGCATTGCCCCCAGAAGACACCAGTCGCTCGCGTGACATCAAAGCCAAGCGAGGCCGCCGCATGATGGAGAACGCCTTGAGTGTCTGTCCAACAAACGCGAGGAAGCGACATGATGCAATGGATGTCTCGCATCGGACGATTCGGAAACGGACGCGCAAACTTTCTAGCGACGACGGAAATCTTCGTCTTCGTCTCGTTCCATGCCCAACCATTCTTCCCGCGAGACACTTCGAAGCCTGCGAGATTCAGAACGCGAGAGAGTTTCTCGCGATTCCAAAGCGACTTCGCTCCTTCACCGATGAGCATCTTCTCCGTCTCTGGCTCTCCATCGTTGTAGGCTTTGACTACTCCGTCAAGATCAGGCACTTCGAGCCGGAGTTCTGCTCCGTCTTTGAGTTGCGATGCGATCGAGCGAAGCCATTGAATAGCATCCTCTGTGCGAATTTGCGTCAAGCCCGAGCCGATGTCCGCGCCGTCCTTCAGTTCTTCCATGATGTCTCCTTGCCGTGAGGCTCTGGAATGATAGAGGGGAGGCGGATTTGCCGCCTCCCCACCGGAAAAAGAAAGAGGCTCGAACTTCAAAGCATGAAGAAGTTTGTCACGCCTGACTCCGTCGCGGATGCCACTCCATCATTCGGATTCGTGAGCATGAACGTCACCGTGTGACGCGCGGAAACTGCGCCTCCGGTGAACTTCAGGTATCGCTTGCGTCCCTTCAAAGAAAAGCCAAGAACAATCTTGGGCTGAGTGACCGCGATAGATCCGGTCGCAGGAGTGAAGTCTGTCCCGGTCACGAGTCCCGGCATAGCCTCCCACGTCGAGTTGTCGTCGCTCTGCTCGATCTTGGTATTGCTTGCAACGCTCGAAATCGTTCCGGCGACTGTCGATGCCATCACGATCATCGCATAAGAGAAACCGCGAGTATCGACAGAACCAGTGATGGTTGTCGTTCCTCCGTTTTCTACGGCTGTGACGATCTTGACATTCTGAAGAAAATTCATTTTTGTCCTTTCGTGATGTAGGCCGGGAGGATTTCTCCTCCCGGCCCCTATTCAGAAGTTCAGACCGTTGCTCCCGCAGCGGAGCCTTGCTCGCTCGCGGAAACGATTCCGTCTGCCGCATTGCCCAAGTCGCAAGTCACGAGGAGAGCATCGCCGGAGTGCGGCGTATACGTCACCTTGAGATATCGCTTGCGACCTCGAAGGTCGACGTTGTAGACCATCTTTGCGATGTTCGTCGCGATGGCTGTCGTCGATGCGATTGGGCTTGGAGTCGCTCCGGAAATTGCGACGAATCCTGAACCGGAAGCATCACTCTCTTCAAGAACGTGATTCGCTGCCACAGTACTCGGAGTGATCGTGCTTGCGATTCCGAAGACGGAAATCGTCGCGTATGAAAAACCGCGAGTGTCGAAAGTCGACGTGATTTGCGTGACGGTCGTTCCATTGCCGCCGCCGGAAATGATTCGGGAGATATTTCTCATGTGTGTTTTCTCCTTTGAATCAGAAGGTGAACTTGATGATGCCACCAGTTGCGGACGACGATCCGACGTTCGCGCAGACGATATCCACGCGCTCGGTGCCACGAACGACGCGCTCATCTTGCTCGAAGGCGTTGAGAGCCGAATCGCTGAACGCGATCGAGGTCGATCGACGATCGCCGAGATAGCAGGATTGCGCGAGGTCGCCGATGTAGGCGACGACCGAATCGCCAGTTGTTCGCGTGTACGGAATCACTTGCGTGAATTCGACTGGCGTACCGAAGAACTTCGGAGCAGAAATGCCATTCACGATCTCACTTGCGGTCGCGCCGCCTGCGGCAAACGCGAGACGCTCGAACACATCGTGATAGGTCGACTTGTTGCAGAAGATCTTGACGTTGTTTCGATTGAATGCCCAAGCGGGAAGCAATGCGAATGCTTTCGAAACTTGCGCCGAGGTGATGTTTGAGTAATCCGTCGATGCACCGGAATCGCTGACTTGATAGGTCGCGTTCGAGAGCGCAGTCGTAAGACCGACGACGCCGCCATAGGTCGACGTGCCGTCGCCGTTGAAGCCTGCATCATCTTCCTTGAACGCGAACTGGTACGCGATTTCATTCGCGACATCGCTCGCGAGGTCAATGACCGAGTCTTCGAGGAGTTCGTTCGAGACGGTCGTGAGCGCGGTCAACTTCTTCGCGACGAGTTGCACGTTGTCGAAGCCCATCGTCGACTCGGTCGCCGCGATCGCTTCGCCGACCCAGTACGCCGTCAGGCCCGTATTCTTGCGAGGAATGCGGAGCGTGTCGCTCGTCATTCGGTAGATCTTCGCGTTGCGACGGAAGACACCGTACTGCTCGCGAAGCGTGACGAGTTCAGCGGCCATCTCGTCAGGGACGAGGAAGCCGCCTTGCGAGTTCACGCCTTCCGTGTGAGCCTTGATCGTGATGCCGAAGTTCTTGCAATTCTCGACCGACTTCTTGTGGCCGAGAGTTGCGAGACACCACGTACCGAACTTCCAAGCCATCTCCTTCGAGGAGAAAGCCTTGCGGCCTGCGCTGTAAACGCGAGCGCGTTCCCATGGCTTTTCGTCGACGTTGGCGACAGCCGAGAGGCCGCGCGGCATCGCGTCGAGACGCGAAGCGACTTCGCGACGGATCGACTTCGAGATTTGTTCCTTCTCCTCATCGCTCATCATGTCGGTCGATGGAGCAGCGGCGGAGATCGTCACATCGAGCATCTCAGGATCAACCGCCATGCCTTCGGCATCGGTGACCATGTAGCCCTCGAGGATGAGTTTCTTCTGCATTGCCACGCCGTCCGCACCCTTGATGCGAGCGGCCTTCTCAAGCGCGTTCTTGAACTGATCGAGATTCATCGTCTTCATGTCTGTACCTTTCGAATTCAAAGAGACAACTCTTCTCTTCCGAGCGAGGCCGCGTTTCAAGCGAAGTGCCGTGAGCGTTGCCGAACGTCAGAGCCAGAGCCGACCGCGAGCGCGAGCAATTTCGCGCTCTACGGTTTCAGAGAGCATGATCGACCGCGCAGTCTTTGTAGATGAGTGCGCCGGAATCGAAATCGAAACGACCGTGCGCTTTGGAGGCTCGATTCCGAACCATTTCCGCGCGGAAGCAGGAGAGCAAATGCCCTTCTTCACGGCTGTGATGAGTGCCTCGGGATTCGCCTGCAATGGAGCGAGCGAGACTTCGAGCAACTTCCACCGCGAGTAGATCGTCTTCACGTCCTCGCCGTATTTCTTCTTGTCGATGTCGGTCGCGCGGCGCACTCCTCCGGCCTCTGGAACGTATCCGACCGAGACAGCGCGGACGATTCCTTGACCGACGAGAGCGGCGGCGACCTCTGGAAAGAAATCGCCTGAGTATCCGTCAGGCCGCTTCGCAAAGACGAAGTCTCCGACGATGTCTCGCTCTCGACGCTTCAGGCCGACCGTCGTCCCGACTGGCTCTGCGTAGTCGTGATTCCAGAAGAGCGTCGGATTCTGCTCGAATTCCTTCGAGTTCATTCCGGCAGGGATCAAGACTTCGCCATCGCGATCGAGCGTCTCTGCCGTGATGACTGCGGTGAATCCCTTCGCTGTCGAAGTGAGTTCCGCACCAAGTGCCTTCCGCTTGAGATCGTTCATCGCATGATCCTTTCGACTTGCGCGTCAATCGCTGCAATTTCTTCTGCATTCTCCGCGATGATCTGCCGGAGATTCTCTGCTTCCGCTTCGGCGAGTTCGCGCTCTGCTTGTTGCATTTCTGCTTCGAACTCGTCATCGAGCCGAGGCTGTAGAGCGCAGCGGCAGTTCGGATGCAGCGGAGGCCCGTCGATCGCTTCATAATCGGCGACCATGATTCCTCCGTCCTTGCCGATGATCTCCGAGCCTTCACCGTAGAACGACTCTTCGAGGCCGACTGCGTTCTTCGAGAACGCATCACTCGCGGCCTCGCAGAACTCGCAAGGATCAGGCGCGAGGAGCCACGTCTTCCCGCTGACTACGCCGGATGCCTTCCATGCTTCGACCTCGGCGCGACGGCTCGCGCGTTGCGCTTCGGTGCGAGCGATCGTCAGAGCGCGACGAGTCGTCGCGCGTTCCGCATCTCCGTCCTTCACGGCCCACGTCTTCACGCGCTCCGCGATTTCTGGAATCGTCTCGCCGTTCGCGACTCCGTCGCCGATGACCTTCGAGAACTTGACCGCTGTCCAACGATTCGTCGAGTCTGCCGCGCGATTCGCGAGACGGATCGACTCGGTTCGAGCGTATGCCTTTAGATCCTCGCCGTGCTTGTCGAAGTTCACCGGAAGAGCCTTCATCTTCTCAAGCGTCGTCTTCCCGAGGATGATCCCTGCCGCGAGCGAGTCTTCGAGATACGGTCGAAGCGCGTCGACGATGTCCTTTCGCCACTTCTTCGAATCGAGAAGAGATTGCACTTCTGCGGCGAGTTCCTGCGTCGGCGCGTCCTCCTTCGCAATGCGTTCGAGGACGGCCTTGACTTGTCGATCGAAGATGCGACCGACGCTCTTCCCGAGTTCATCCTCGCGCTTTGTGATCTTGTCGAACTCCTTGAGCGCGTCCTTTCCGAGATCCTTCGTGAGAACGTGCGGAGGCTCGATCTCGTCGGACTCGATCATCTTCGTCCAGAGATCAGAGAGCGACTTCTTCGCATCGCACGATCCGCATCCGCAGGCGCAGTTTTTTACTTCTCGATCAACTTCTTCATATCGAATGAAAATCCCAGAATCAAAAAGGTCGATCGGTGAAAAGCGATTGCTACTCATAGATAGCCTCCAGTTCAATAAGTGTCGACCTTGATCTTTCCGAAGGCAGTTCGAGATCACCCCATCCAGAAGATGGATCAAATTTTTGGGGGTCTGTCTCGGCATCAAGACTTATGACTGATTTCACGACGAGCCTTTTGGGCGCAAGAACTATCTCTTGCAGATAGCCCTCTTGTGCATTGTTTCTATCATCGGCTTGCGCGACGATCCCCTTCTTCGTCGTGATTTTCATAATCACTTTGTCTTTCATCAGATCGCCTGCGTACTTTCCCGCAACGGAAGCATTCGCAGAAGTTGAAATGATGCCAGTTTCTATCGACTGACCTACTTTCACATTTTGCAGGAACTCTTTCGAATCGTCTGAAAGAGCAGACATCCCTCGAAACACAGTCATTTCTTTGGGTAGATCCGATTGTGCCTGATTTATAACTTTGGCAGACAACTGCTCAACAATCTTCGCTCTCTGCGCCGCTCTTCTCATCAAAACATCGTCTGACAATCCACGCAATGAACTGTTGAGATTTCCGTCTCTCAGCGACCTCAAGAGTCTGAACTCTCGATCCTGAAATGTTTCTCCTTTTCTTCTTGATGCCTGTGCAGCAAGAATGTCGTCGCCATCTGTCAGCGTGTAAGAAGCAGAAGCATCCATGTATTCTTGCGTTGCGATTCCCGAGTCTTTTACTTGCTGTGCAAGTTCAAGAGATTTTTCAGGTGAAAGAGAATCACCCTGCCATTTAGAAATGATTTTTTCAGCGGTGCGTCTTACTTCTTCAATCGTTCCATTCAACTTGATTCGGCCTTCTGATGCCGTAGCATTTGAAAAGTCAGAAGCAAGATTCGAAGCGGATGTCTGCGAATCGGACGATCCTCCCTCCTCCTGTCCGCAAGTATTCCCTTCTTGGAATCCTCCTGCGCCCGTGCCGCAATCTTTCCGCTCCATCTCTGCGGCTGAAATGGAGCCACGACGGCAACTGCAAGCACATTTCTTCTTGCGCTCCGCGTTGCGCTCGCGCTCGCGATCGAACTCCTCGATCTTGCGCTTTGCCCAAGCGAATCCATCGTCGCCTCCCCATCCGTACCATGCCTGCAATCCGCGACCTTGCTCGTCCCAAGTGGAGCCTTGCTTGTCGACTTCGTGACGCTCGAAGTACGAAGCCATGCGGCGGATCGTGTCTTCAGAGAGGCGAACTCGATTCATCAAGTCGCGAGCACGAGCGATGCCGACTGCGGTCATTCCGCGCTCGCTCTCTGGCTTGCGAGCGCGAACTTCGAGAGCGCGGCGAGCATTGTCGGCCACCGACTGCGGAGGCCGAGTGTCGATATCGCCGATTGCCTTCGTCTCGATCTCGTCGAGCGTCTTCCCTTCGGCGCACATCGAATAGGCGATCGCGACTGCCTGATCCTGCGGATAGCCTTCCGCGATCAGTTTCGGAATCTTCTCCGAGACACAATCCGAGAGCGCATCCTTCTGCTCTGGCTGTGTCGGGAGCATCGGAGGCTCCTCGATCTCATTTGAGGCATCCAGAGGCCCGGTGAGGCCGTCCGGCGCACTCGAAGCCATTCCGAGAGGCGCGGCAGGCGCAGGGCCGCCGAGAGGCTGTCCGTTGACGAGAAGCGCATCGGCCATCGGATCTTCTACTGGCTCAAGGCCTTCGCGCATTCGCGCTTCGTTCGCCGTCATGATTCCGCCTGCGACCATCGAGCGGAGTTTCTCGAAGGCGAATCGCTCATCCTCGGAAACCGGATTGTCATAGGCGAGGAAGGCATCCTCTTCGATATTGAAGAGAGGGAGGAGATTCTGATTCAGCGTCTCCTCATCCATGCGGAGCAGCGGAAGGATCGTCGTCTGCTTCCATGATGCGAATCCGACCGTCGCGCTCGCGAGATTCGGATCGTTCGCCTTGAGCATCGAGACGGGAACGCCGAAGACTGCGGCGATCTCTTCGACGATCTGCTCGCGTCCTGCGAGATCCTTCGGAGGGAAAGAGAGAGGCTTGAGGTCGATATCTGCCGTCGTCGTGAGGAAGCGTCCGGTGCGCTTCGATCCGCGAAGTTTCTCGTCGATCGAGACTTCGAGCCGTTCGAGTTCGTCGTCGTGTGCAGGCGACTTCACGACGAGGAGATAGTCAGGCCGCGCCTTGTTCGCGAAGAACGCGACATCCATCTCGTGAATGGCTTCGTTCGCCATGATCGCGCCCCAAGCGGCCTCGACCTTTCCAATGCCGTAGTACATATCCGCCGGATTCGGTCGCTTGAAATGGATCACTTCATCCGGCGCGTATGTGTTCTCGCGCTTCTGCTCTTCGGTCGCGCCGTAGCGATATGCCTTGATGAAGTCTTCGCCTTGCTGACCGGGAACGACTTCGACGAATTGCGAAGGCATTGTCCAGAGTTGCACTGGAACGCCGAGACGCTGATCGATGACTGGATGCACGTACGCGTTGCCCGTCAACTCGCCGTACAGAACGCGGAGAACTGTCGCGTCGAATCCGTTTTGATACGGATTGACCTTCGAGAGCAACTGGAGGATCGGATGCGCGTCGTCGACGACCTCGAAGTCGTCGCCGTACTCTGCGGCCTTCGTGAGCGCGTATCGGCTCGGTCGCTGTTCGAGATCGCCGAAGAGATATGACTTCGTGCGGCGCGAGGCTTTGCGAGTGTTCCAGAGTTTCGTCGACTGACTCTTATTCCGAACGTACAAGCGAAGAGGCTGACTCGCGACAGCGACGGCGTTCAGATTCGCCGCCGCGTAGATCCATGATCGGTACGCATTCACGGCGGAGCGATAGTCAAACGGTGAACGCTTCGCAGGCTCGCCGCGCAGGATCGTCATCGAGGAGTTGAAGAACTTCTCCGGAGTGAACGCCGCTTTGATTCGTGCGAGTAGATTCATCAGATGACTTTCACCATGAGAGGCCTTCGCGCTCGACGCGCAAGAACGGCAAGCGCGAGAGCGCAGACTCCGTCGTCGTGTCCGACTGTCGCCTCATAGGAGACGTTTCTCCCTGAGTATCGGAAGCCGAACGATTCGAGTTCACTCCGAAGCCAACCATCTGGAAAGCGGATGTCCGCAGTCGAGATCGCGATCTGAAGACCTTCCATGAGTTGTTGCTTGCTCTGGCTTGTGAACTTGAAGCCTTCAGTTCTTCGACAGACCTTGCGAAGATCTTCGACGATCGGATCTCCGACTCCGGTCGAATCGATCTGTGCCGGAGCGTTGCCGATCATCTTCGCGAGTCGTTCGCGCGTGACGTTCCAAGGAGCCTGCCATCGTTCGAGCCGACAGACGCGGCCCTCGGCATCGAGGCCGACAGCGACCGTCCAGTCTTGGCTCTTCGCGAGGTCGACTCCCCAAGCCTCTGGCGTTGCCGTCGACATCGGCGCAATGCAAGCGCGGATCGCATCGAGGCCGAACGGATTGCCTCCGTCCTCTGCGGGAATGCCTTCGAGTTCCTGATCGGCGATTGCCTTCGGCAGACTCGCTCGCATGGCTTCGACTTCCGCAGGATCGAGAAACGGATTCGACATGGAGCCGATTCGGAACGCGGCCCAAGTTCCGGTCGTGTCTCCTTCCGCTTCAAGGAAGAGACGATGGAAGTCGCCAGTCCCTTTTGGCGTTCCGGCGAAGATCGCGCTTCCCTTGCGATCGGCGAGAGTCGGTCGAATCGCTGCTCGCCAGATGTCGAGAAGGCCGACGACGAATCCGGCCTCGTCGATCGCAACTCGATCGTAGAAACGGCCTCGGCCTGCGTCAGCGTCTTCGAGCGTCCAGAAGTCGATCGTGCCTCCGGTCGAGAGTTCGATGCGCTTCTCGACTCGATCGTGCTTCGAGATGAGCGGAAGGAGAGCGCGTTCAAGATCGCGAACTGGCTCGGCAAGGTACTTATACGAAGGCGCGAACCATGCCGTCCGCCTTCCTCGGATCGCGTCGTTGAGAATTACGAACTCTTCGAATTTCGTCTTTCCCCAACGACGACCGATTTCAAGCACGTTGAATCGACGCAGTCGACGGAATACGTCGAGTTGCGAAGCATGAAGAACCGACTCTGGAGTTGGAACGCGAATCTTCACGCGCTATCCGCGAGCCGAGGCTTCGGAGCCTCGAACGGCTCGATCGTGACGACCTCTTCGCGCCTCGTCTCGTCGATCTTCTCACGCTGTCCGAGATGCTGCTTGCCAAGCCAGATCAGCATCGCGACGTTTCCTTCCTTTGCCTTCTCGTATTGCCAACGGCGCAGACTCATCCGCATCTCGTCATAGCCTGCGTTGATTTCCTTGCGGCATCGTCGACGAATCGTCGGCTCTGCAACTCCGCAGATTGTTGCGATCTCGGCATGAGTGCATCCGATTCGCGCGAGCGATTGAACGAGACGCAAGTCGATCTCGGCGCGAGGTCTACCGAGTGGCAAGGACGGCCTTCTTTCCTGTGAAATTCTCCCATCGCTTTACAATCACGTCGCAGTATTGAGGAGAGATCTCCATTCCGTAGCACTTGCGACCGAGTTGTTCTGCGGCGATGAGCGTCGTCCCTGATCCGAGGAACGGATCGTAGACCGTGCAGGATTTTACTGTGGTCTTGGCGATTGCTTCAGAAGCCAACGCAACTGGCTTCTGTGTCGGGTGTTCGTAGTTGCCTGCGGCGTCCTTCCCAAACGACCAGACGCTGCCGATTCTCTTGCCGCGCAACTCGGCTCCGCGATTGAATACAAACGCGATCTCATAGTCGGTGGAGAAGGTTTTCTTAAGGTCACCGATACCGCCGCCACCCTTGCTCCAGACAACCAGATTGCTCAGGTTTCCAAATGGCTTGACGACCGGAAACCACTGCTCCAAAACTTTCCATGTAGTCCAGATGAATACCCAACCTTCGCTGCTTCGGATGGCTGGCTCAATCCATTCCGTGAGCACCCGGTCGTCGTTTTCTAATACCTCGAACTCGGCTGACTTGGTTCGCCTATTCGACTGATAAGATATCCCGTATGGCGGATCAGTGTGAACCATGCCAGCCTTCTCTCCGTTCATCAATCGATCGACATCCTCCGACTTCGTCGAGTCTCCGCAGAGCAAGCGATGATCTCCAAGAATCCAGAGGTCGCCGCTCTTCGTGATCGGATCGACTGGAGGCTCAGGGACTTCGTCCTCCTTCACTTCATCGGGAGAGAGTAGAGCGTCGATCTCCTTCGCATCGAATCCGCTCGCGAGCGCAAGTTCCTCATCCTCGATCTGAAGTGCCGCGAGCGTCTGCGAAAGAACGTCGTCGTCCCACTCGGCGAGTTCACTCGTTCGATTGTCCGCGATCGCGTAGGCCGTCGCTTCGCTTCCCGAAAGAGGAGATCGAACAATCGCGATCTCCTTCCATCCGAGAGCCTTTGCAGCGGCGAGCGTTCCGTTGCCTGCGCGGACAACTCCGTTTGCGTCGACGACGATCGGTTTCTGCTGTCCGAATCGCTGAAGGCTCGACTTGATCGCGGCGAGATTCTTCTCTCCGTGCTTGCGAGCGTTTGCCGGATCGAAGACAAGCGCGTCGATCTTGACGAGTTCCGTCTTCATGCTTCCTCCGTCTTCAATCGCTCGATGATCTCAAGCAGTCGGATCTCCTGCTCGCGGCGTACGTCTGCCGCGATTTCGCTCGCGCGATGCACGTCGACGAGTGAAGGATGCACCCACCAGTCTTCAACCGGAACAAGGAGATACCCGCTGTCGTTCTTCGCGATCATCCGCACGTTCTCAGCGACTCGGCGATATCCGTAGCCTTGCAAGATCCCTTCGATCGCGAACTTGATCGACTGCTTTCCGCGATAGAGATCATGCTCGACGGTCGCGATCGCGAACGTCATTTGATCGAGCGGAAGGCCGTAGAGCGCGGCGAGCGTGGACTCTGGCGGTTCAAGATCAAGCGAGAGATAGTCGAGCGTTCCTTCATTCGCATCGGCGAGCGTGAGGATGTCGGCCATGAGTTTCGGATCGAGCGCGTTCCCGTAGAAGAGATTCCGAGGATCGCGCTCGGCCTTCAACTGATCGACCGTCTCGATGTCGGCGAGGATGCCTCGCCATCCAGCGAACTTCTCAAGTCCGAATGTGTTGGAGTAGGTCTGCGGATGTCCTGCGCCGAGGTCGACGAAGAGGCCGCTCTGCTTGCGATCGAGCGTGAGCGAAACGAACACATCCTGCCCTGCCTGCGAGAAGTTTCGCAGTACCGTTCCTTCTTCTTCTTTCTGCTCCATGATGTCTCCTTTATGCGGCGAGGATCGCATCTCGTCGAGCCTGCGTCAAGATCGAGACTGCGACGAGATAGTCCATGCCTGCGATCGTCATCGAGTCGCCGCCGTCGATCTCCTGCGCTGCTTGCGCGAAGGTCAAGAACCGCCAGACGATCGGATCGGAAACGGCGCGACCTCGAACGATCTCAAGTTCCGACTCGGTGAATCGCTGAATGAACTCGAAGGCCGTCCATCGAGGGTATCGAAACGTGCCGAGATCATAGATGAGGCCGACTTGCGCCGAGCCATCGTTCGGAACGCATCCATCCGGCCTCTGATCCGCGACGACGAGAGAGATGACCACGTTTCGAGAATCCAGTTGCGCGAAGTTCATCGATTCACTTCCTGTCTGAATTCGAGGCTGTCGATATAGAAAGTTCTCGATGTCGTCCCGAGCGATTTGATTATCATCGCGAGAAGTCCTGCGGTGATCGACGTTCCGCTCTGAAGATTCGCGGTCACGGTCGCGACTCTCACGCCGTTGATAAAGAACTCTGAGATCGAGGCCGCCGGATTGATGATGATCTCAAGTCGATACCACGTCGACGCGGCGACCGTCACTCCCGTATCTACCTGCGTCAAAGTCGACGAAGAGTCGACGACGTAGACTTCCCACTTGCCGGAGTTGATGTTGTCTCGATATCGAAAAACTCCTCCGCAGGCTTCCGTGATGAGCGTCGTCTGATTGCCGAATCCGATCTTGAGGCCGTAGCGATTCGTGCCATCCGAGAGAGAGGACGGCGTGAGGATCATCGCAGACATCGAGATCCGACCGAATCCGAAGAGGATCTGGTCGATGACCGAAGTCTGGATTTGTGCGCGTCCTGTCGTCGTCGTTCCGGTCGCGAGCGATGCAATTCCGTATCTGCCCGAGACTGCGCCGATCGCGCCGAGGACGGAAGTGAAAGCGACGGAGGCTCCGGTTCCAGAAGTCGCCGACGCGAAAGGCGAGACGACGGCCATATCTGAAGCCTGCACGATGAACGCGCGAGGGTCGTCGTGATCTGGCTCGATCGGAATGATTCGATTCATTGCTTGCCTCGCGCTCGATCGAATCCGTGCAACTTCTCAAACTCGACGAGAGCCTGCGGATGAACTCGGCGATCCTTCGAGAACGGGATTCGAATCCCTCGAAGGATTCCGTTGTCGATCCACTTCGAGACGGTTCTCATCGAAACTCCGAGACGTGCAGCGACTTGTCCCGTCGTCATCCAAGGGACATTCATCTCGCCCTCGATCGAGAGCGGAGGCTGAATGCGCGACTTCGCTTTATTCGTCGACATAGGAAGGAGGAACGAGATAGTAGCCTTCGGGGATCTCGACGCGATTCGCGGAGAGTGTCCACTCGCCATTCTCGCGAATGTAGACATGGCCTTTCACCTCCGGCCCGATTCGAATCGGCGACGACTCACGGACGAGTACCGTCCTTGGGCCGCAGGCCGTCAGAAATACGCTTGCCTGCACGAGTGAGAGAATCAGGATCTTCTTGACCATCGGTTGCATTCTTTCCTTTGTCGAATCGCTTCTCGATCCAGAGGAGGATCGCGACGATGAGTGACGTGATGAACTCAAGCATCTTCACCTTCCAGAGCGCGGATGCGAGCGCGAAGCGATTCGATCTCATCCGCCGCCGTCTTGAGTTCGTTTCGCACTTCGTGCCACAGAGAGAAGAGCGGAGCATCGGAGAGGACACGGAGTCGCGACGGCGAGTCAGTCGCGCGAGCGAGCCTCTCTCTGTATTCGAGCGCGACGGCGAGCGTCTGCTCCAAATCGATCATCGGATGCCTTCTTGCTGTGACGATACCTTCGCGTCTCGCGCGAGGATGAGGCCGATGCCTGCCATGATCGCGGCGGCGACCGCGCCCCAGTCTGCGACCGTGACCGGATCGCCGTCGAACTCAGCCTTTGCCGCGCCTGCGATCGCGACCACGATCGCGAGGATGCCCGTCGTCGTCGTCCGCCATGAAGCCTTGCTCATTTGATCCGCCTTTCGAGCGATTCTAGTCGCCGTTGGATGTCTTCGAGTGTTCGGGAGTGGCTTGCGTCATTCACCGCCGCAGAGGCCTGCGCCTTCGCGAGATCCTGCACCGTCTCCGCGAGTTTGTCGATGTCGGTTCGTGCGACTTCAAGTTCCTTGGATTTCGCGCCGACCGTGAAGATGAGCGCGGAGAATCCGACGATCATCGTCGCGATCTGGCCGATGCCGATCGCCGTCGAGAGGACGTTCTTCTGTGTGCCTTCCGCCATGCTTCGAAGATCGGCATCGGCGCGTTTCGACTCGCGTCCGCTCCTTTTGTTGCACGATCAAAAAGAGACTCGCCGTTCAGCGCGAACGGCGAGCCGGAGACGCATCGACCAGAGGCGGATCGACGCGGGAGTTGGTTACGAGAGGCATCCTGCGAGGGAGAACGATAGCAGGAGCATGACAATGAGCCAGAGGGTAAAGGCCGCGAGGATTTCTTTCAAATCCGGCCAGAAGCCCTCGTGCCGATCGCTGTGCATTTCATCTAGTCCGTCGTTCATTCCGTCCTCCTGATCGAGATCTCGACTCTCGGCGCGTCTCGGTCGACTTCGAGCCGTACGGGAAGATGCGTGAGATTCGCGTCGTCGTCGACGATTCCTGCCGAGGCGATTCCGTCGAATGCGGCCTTGAGCGAGGCGAGGAGATTGTCCCGGTCACGCCGTCGCCGATCGCGGAAGAAGAACGTCGACTCAACCTCGGCGGCCTTCCATCGGCTCGGGAAACGCTGCGAGACGAAGAAGGAGATCGAGCGGTACTGCTTGACGGCTCGCGCCTTCGCCTGCCAACACACGCGAGCATTTGGCGAGAGTTGCCTTGCCGGAAGCGGAAGGACGATCCGGATCGTCATTCCATCAGGAGTCATCGACGCATCGGAACGCGCCTGCCGCGTCGGTTGCGCGGCGAGCGCGGACGACGTGCGTCCAGAGGCTCGGGTCGTTGTTCTCGCGCCATTTCCTCCATGCGTGAACTTCTCGCCGGAGGACGTTCGCTTCGCGGACGAGCGTGAAGTTCCGCCGCCGGAGTTCGGCAAGTTGGAGGATGAGACCTTCGATGTCTTCTTTGCTTTCCATGTCATCGCTGTTTCGTCCTCTGGAGAGTGTGGCTTGCGTCCTCATTTGGCCTCCTTTGATTCTGGAATCCATCCGCGACGCTTCAGTTCTTGATTGACGCGATACACGGAAGCCAAAGGCTCATCTGGATGTGGTGGTACTTCTCGAACGATTCTGACGTTGTTCTTCTCCAGAATGTCGAGGATGAGTCTTTGAGCCGTTCTTGTTTCGTATGCCTCGAATTTCTGGAGATACATAACGAAAGAGAGCGCGAGTTGGCATTCCATCGTTTGAGCCGAAGGGAGTTGCGCCTCGCTGATGGCTTCGAGTTGCGCGATGTATTCTTCGTGCGTCACTTCTGCATCCTCCTCGCCTGAAGTTCGCGGATGTCCGCCGTCTTCGCTTTGATCTCCTCGCGCAGTTTCTCGATCTCTTCTCGGATTCGCGCGATGCGAGTCTCGATCGAGATATGAGAGTTCCAAGGATGCGACGGTTTCGGTTTGACGACGGTCATCCGGTCGCCTCCTTGAAGCAGTCCCAGCCGTATTCCTTTGCGACATCTTCGCCCCACATATCGCGATTGTCTCCGACAACCTTGCAAAGCCTTTGCCGCGCATCGTCGCGTTCGGCGCGGAGTCGATCTCGCTCCTGCGCTAGAGCAAAGAAAGCAAGTTTGATCTCATGCAAGTCGATGAGGCCTAGATTGTGCGAGTCGTGCTCGTCGTCTCGATCAGCGTGAGGATCTTCCGATTGAAGTTCGAGAAGCCAGTTTCGAAGTTCCTTGAACCGCTTCTCGATGCGCTCGAATTCCTTCATGTCGTTGCCTCCTTCTTAATCCGCCAGACGATCATCATCGAGCCTCTCGACGACATCCGCCGAATGCCGCTGTCCTCGATGAATCCGGCCTGTGTGAGTTCCGTTCGGCGTTTGCCGATTGAGTTCATGTATTGTTTGGTTACGCTCGCGAGTTCCTCGTCCGTGAGGCCGTCTGGATTGTTTCGCAATGCTTCGAGCGCGAGAGCGCGTCCGCTTCCTGCTCGCGGTGATGCTCGCTTCGCGGCCTCGATCGAAGTCTCGCGATCGTTGGTTCTGTGCATCCCGAGAGAGAAGAGCGAGCCTTCCGGCGGCGGAGCGTTTCCGGCTCGCATCATCGGATCATGCCTCATCGCTCCTCCTCTCTGCGCTCGATGCGAATCGATCGATCAAAGCAAAGCGCGACTGTGATTTTCAAGTCTTTCGGTACGCGCTTCATTTCGAGGAATCCGAGATCCTCGCCGTTCTCGGCGATGAGCCAGATCCGATCGCCTTCGTAGGCTTGCCGGATGACGCGGCCAAAGTGCGACGGTTTGTCGATCGGTTGTTTCATACGATGGCCTCCTCTCCTTGGGAGGGAGCATTGCTGCTCCCTCCCATCCGAGGAGACGGCGCGTCCTGCGCTTTCGGACTGGCGATGATAGCAGCGCGATCGAGCATTCCGCGAATCCATTGCATCGCGACGAGATCTTCCTCGGTCGTCGCGATCGAGCGCGAGAGAATCGATTCGAGGCCTTCGCGAACTCGCTTCGAGAGATAGGGCCGATTCATTTGATCGAAATCCTCGTTCCTCGTTCCATGAGATTCGCGAACGGCAGATTCTCGCCTGCTTCGAGCCGAGCGCGGATCGCGTCCTTGTTTGCCGTCACAATCGTCTTCCGTTCGATGGCCCACTCTGGCAACTCTTCCGGCCCGACTCGGAGATCGAGCGGAGCCTTTCCGCCGTTGCGCGTGAGTGCGACTCGGAAGCGAGACGTTTCGATCTTCGGGAGATTTCGAGTTTCCCAAATGAATCGCAGACGCTCGCGCAGGCCTTGCGCTGCTTTGTCGTCGGCCTTCGCGAGATCCGCGAGACGCTCGGCCTCTGCCTGTCGCATTGCCGATCGCGCTTCAAGTTCTGCGATGAGCGAGCAGTATCGGTCGACCTTTCCTGTGAGATCGCTTTCGAGTTCGCGTTCCCACTCTGCGAGCGCGGCCTGTGCCTGCGGATCTGATACGTCGCCTCCGTTCTCATGGAGGATCGTTTCGAGCGCGGCAAGATCCGCGCTGATGTCATAGATGGTTCGATTCATTGTGTCTCCATTGCTGCTCGCACCCTGCGAGCGTAGTCAAGTGTACTTTCTTTCCGATGGCCCTTTGGGCCTCCATTGTGGATCCGCGCGACGGTTTCGAGTTTCCAGTCCGGCGCGTATCGCGTGAGATACGCGAGGACGACGCGCTCGGCGATGGCTCGATCCGTCACGCTCTCGTATCCGAGAGCGCGAAGCGCAGGATCTTTCTCCGTCGCATCGAGCCAGTAGCCTCGATGGATTTGATACGCGCCGAGAGCCTTGCCTTTGTCGCCGATGGCTCGATCAGGATCGGCCTCGCCGCCAATCTCGACGGTGCGAATCGCATCGAGGATCGCTCGCGTGTCCGTGCCTTTCGGTGGAGCGATGAGGAGGAGAGTAGAGAGGAGGAACGAGGTCATCGAATACCTCGCTTTCTGTCTTCGCGCTCGATTTCATCGATGCGCTTCGCGATTCGCGAGAGTCGATA
>Ga0181344_1000128_pt1 | contig 31078 bp, 14 predicted proteins | sample Su13VDMLBDD_FD_130098 | JGI IMG/M metagenome (GOLD analysis project Ga0181344, IMG submission 130098) | Freshwater viral communities from Lake Michigan, USA - Su13.VD.MLB.D.D | ecosystem: Environmental > Aquatic > Freshwater > Lake | place: USA: Michigan | collected 2013-07-15
AAGCTGAGATAGATAGAAGAAAGAAGCTATCAGGATGGGATGCTTCTTATGAACTAGCAACAATTGCAAAAGCTGAAGGTGTTGATCTATCTAAACTATCAAGAGAGGAATACGCTGACTATGCTATTAAGAATTATTTAAAGATAGATGATTCTCAACTTAGAGCTAACCCTAAGCAAAGAAATGCAACCAGCGCAATGGAAGTTGTGGAGATAGCTAAAACTGATAGATCTACTTTGACCAAAGCTACAAAAGATGCTTTTGAGAGTTTTTATAGAGCTATGATGGCTATTGTAGATAAGCCTCAACTTCAAAGATATCTTGCTAAAAATGTTAGACTATTAGGAGGTACTAAAGATTCTAATTCATGGCTTTACTTTTCTATTAATGAGGGAACCAATGAGGCTGACCCTGTAACCAATAAGAGTTACTTCTCATTAAAAAATCTTAATGACTTTTCTCCAGAAGTGTTTAAAAACTTCATGGTAGAACTTCAGAAAAGAGGTTACAATGGAGGAGTTAAGATATTTCAAGATTTAGAAGTTCAAGGTCCTTACTTAAGTGATCAAGTTGTAATGCATGGATATTCAGAAGCTGATGCTAAACTTGCCTTACAAGTAGCTAAAGAGTTTTATGGTGATAAAATATTAGAATCATCTTATGGTAAAGATGAAATTATAGATGGTAAAAGCAAATCTTATAGTCAAATACTTTCTGATAAAATTCAAAGAGAGGTTGATTCTAAAAATGTTGACGCAGAAATAACTGCTTTAGAAGGTAAACCTGCTCCAGCAGTAGACGCTGCTCAACAAAAAACATTATTTAAGGCTTTTGAAAAAGCTTTCTATGAAGGTAATGATAAAAGGTATGACGACATATCAGATGAAACATTAACTAAGCTTTCTCCTGGTACCCGTCAGTATCTGCTGAGCCTTTATGAAACGCTAAAACCATTCAACTCTACTTTTCAAAGAATGGGTAAAATTCTGGACAAGCAGACTAGCAAAGAAATTACAACAGAAGATCAGAAGATAAAATATGTTACCTCTTCTTACTTTGGTGGATTGGGTCGCGGATCAAGTGAGTTAGGATCACCCGCAAATCCTAAACACAAGGATCTGGTGCTACCAGTTCCTACTGCAGATGTGCTGACTAACATCAATGAAGTATTTGGTGCAAAATTAACTGATGCAGAACTAGCTGCTTTAAAAGGTAAACCTGCAGAAGGTGAAGTAGTACAAACTGAACTTGATACTGAGGTACCGGTTGAAGAATCTGAAGTTGCTGATAAGTTCAAGGGTAAGATTATATACACTACTCCTACTAGTGATTCTACAAAGAAGCTTAATAATATCCCTGGTCTTGTTTATGGTAATAGTGTTTACACATCCGTAGTGTTTAATGCCTTTACTGAAGAGATTATTCAGAAGATTCAGACTATTGCTAATGACAAGACATTGAAACCAAACGTAATTGAGGCTGCCCAAAACATTCTCAATTTTGTTAAGAGTGGTATTAGAAATGATCAAGTAGGAGATCTTAATCGTGCTTTAGCAGTTTTATCAGATAGCTCTAACTATAAAGATGCAAGACTTGGTGTAGTCATAAGATCTATTAGACAGAATGCCTGGAAACAGACAATGAGTAAAGCAAGAGAAATAGCTAATTCTGGTAAGACTGTGATATTTGATAATCAAGATGCAGCACGTAGCCCAGAAATAGACATTGCTTTGATTGATGCTAATATTAATCCTGATGGTATGACAACTACCGGTAAGAGCAATGTACTTAAAGTAGAAGGTCAGATTCCAAGATCTAAGGTGAGAATAATTACAGATAAAGGTCTTGTGAATGTAGTTAAAGGTTCTATAAGTGAAGACTACTATATATCATCTGATATAAAGAATTTCAAGAGTACTTTGAGTACTGCAACTAGAAAGACTATTGATTCAATGCGTATTGAATTTAAAAATCCAGCATTGCTTAGTATACTAGAATCAATATTTGCAGAACAAGGATTGACTATTGAAGAGGCTCGCTCATTATTTGCTCAGAAAGAAGCTGAACTTAAAAACAAGGTTGATATATCAGATCTTGCAGTAGATCCTAATAATCCCACAGTTGTTACTTATATTAGTGGAGAAGAGATGTCTACCGGTGTTGTTATTCTGAATGACGGTATGACAGTCACAATTGCAAAATATTCTGGTAATGAAACCTTCAATGATTTGCTAAATAATGCTGAACATACTACCTTTACTGCAGGGAGTGTTCCTAATGTGATTATGCCTTTTAAGGCTCAAGCTGCAGTATCAGTTGACATATCAGTTAAAAATCAATCAGATAGTATTATGAATGATGCAAAAGATAATGTTCCAAGTAGTGCTGAAGCACTGAAGAAAGCAATAGAGGCTAATAAGGACAAATCAGTTTCTGAAGTTGTCAATAACTTTATTTCAAATATTAATTGTAACAAGTAATGATTTGTAATGTTGATCGTACCTGGACACTTGAGAGACAGGATATTGATAATTTAAATGCTACTGTAGCAAAGCTATTAGAAGAAAGAGCAGATAGTAAAATCTCTACTTTCAATACAGATAGATTTGTAAAGCACATTTATGATCTAGTTTTAGATGGTACAAAAGATGTGCAGAAAGCATTGGCCTTTGCTCGTCACGTGCCAACGTCAATGACATTACATGATGCTATTGATTCAAAGGTAAGAATCAAACTTCAACCTAAGGGTTATACTTCTACTAGGGTTCAAGAACTACGTGATAGATTTGATAATTCCCTACAGGAAGTAGTAAACTGGATGAATGAGCTAGCTCCAAAGTCATCTCCAACTGCAATTGCTGCAGGTATAAATGCATTGAATAATGCAGAGTTGATACAGACTGAACCGGTAAATGAACCTGGTGATATATTATCACTAGAGAACAGAGATGTATTCAGTAATCTTCCTTATAGCCCGTTAAGTACAACAGGTAATGAGAAAAAAGAAGGAAGAGAGTGGTACTATGACTTCTTAAAAAAGATGGGACAGATCAGTTCAATCAATGGTATTTCCAATGATGGTACTGTGAGTTATCCTGGAGTTGATGATGGCATACGTATGGTAATGGTCCGTGGTGGTGTACCAGAAGACCAAGCTTATCCTGATGAGCAGGGTAAAGAAAATCTTCAAGCTTCTCTTGATAGGACATTACATATGGTGATTACAGATAAAGATGGTAATACCCTTTATTTTGATAATGACCATAATGTGACAACAAAGGAGAATGGTAAGTTGGTATACTTTCCAATAAGAAAGGTACCTACTCCTAGAATGGTAAATGGTACAAGAGTATTTGATATTACTGAACAAGAAGGTAAGAGTATCATACCTGTAGAGTCACGAGTAAAAGCTGGAGAGATTGAATCTGATGTTATATCTGAATACCAGATGGCATATGAGGCACTTCAGTCAGCAATTGATTATATCAATGCTAATCCAGATCAACAAGTTGCAATTGATATCACCGGGTTTAATAGAGGTACATTAGACTATGATGGTAACATAAAAACGCCTATAAATGATATCAAGAACCTAGGTGGCTTTAGTGTTGCTACAAAGGGACAGAAAGGAAGAACATACAAGTACATTGTAATAAACAATGTAGCTGTTAATGTTCCTCTTATAATGAATAACTATGATTTAGATACAGCTAGCAAGGTTGCAGACCTTATTCTAAATCCTGTATATAATTCTAAGGGTAATCTTATAAGCAACAACCAGAAGCTAAATGTAATTAAGCCATATACAAGATTAGGTAGAGAAGGTATCACCATTGATGCTAATGGAGTAATCCGTCTAGGCGGAGAAATTCTTGATGTAAATGATCTAGCAACCGCTAAGAAAACTATCATAGATTATCTTACAAGAGATATTCCTACATCCAAGAAAGATAAAGATGGCAACATAGTCAATATAAAAAATCAATACTATTTTGAATATGACCTATTCAAAACTCAGAATGAGATACACAATTTTACACTTCAGTTAAGACCAGATGGTGGTTTCAATTATTCTTTTATCACAGTTCCATATAGAGATTGGGTAAAGAATAATGCCAATGTACCGGTAGTATTAGATGCAAATGGTGAAATCAAGGAGTATAATGGTTATGTGACTTACCGTATCAATATTGATGCTCAAAGAAAATTCTCTAAGCAAGTATCAAGTTTTGGTGGTTCACTACCTGCAGTTAAAAAAGCAGTTGAACCAAGTGTAGAGGAATCAACTACACCTGATATAAATGATATTCCTCAATCACTTAAGGATGCTATAGCTTCTGGAATAATCAGTCCAGATAAGTTGTATAGTGTTAAAAAGGGAGGTACGGTTAAACAAGCGGTTGCTAAAGTAACTACTGGTAAGGCTTGGTTTGACAATACAACAATAAAGTACAAAGACGCTGATGGCAATATTGTAGAAAAGAAGCTTTCAGAAGTAATGCCTTATACTGCTTTATTCAATGTTGTAAACAGTGATGGTAGAATTCTTGCTGAGTGGACAAAGAATGGTATTACATTATTTCATGGCTCTACTTATGATGAGCTATACCATGAAGCATGGCACGGGTTTACTCAGATGTTCCTTACACCGGCACAAAGACAAGAGCTTTATGATGGAGTAAAATCTCTTGATGCTGACATCAACTACTATGACCATACCCTTGGTGAGTGGAAGAAGATGAAAGCTGCAGATTTAGATTTTACTAATGCTGATCACATCTTATACGCTGAGGAATATCTTGCTGATGCTTTTAAAGCATATGCCTTAGATAAGAAAGCTGTTTCTAAGAAATTCAAGAACATCTTCCAGAAAATCTGGGAGGCAATTAAAGCATTATTTGGCAGAACTAGTAAAGAGTCTGTTACAGATCCATTGTCTGTTGAGCCTATAAAGCAAGCCTTCAACAACCTATACACAGGTAACTTGGTTGACTATACATACAACCAGGCTAACATACAGTTTAAGAAACTGAATAGTGGTATCACAGCTACCAATCCTATCAAGGGTGGAATCAATGGGATGAATATTGCTGATTCATTACTTGTTATAAATATGCTTAGTACCCACATCAGTGATTTCATTGATATGGCTAATAATGGATTATTTGGTAGCAAGACTAATGCATACACAATTAATACTATTCTTGATCCAAAAGTTAAGAAAGTGGCATTAAGGTATGCTAAAGAAATGATGCAAAAGAACCTTGATGCAGTACAGGCTAAGTTAGAAGAGACAACTGAAGATAATTTTAAAGGTCCTCTTTTAAAGAAAGCTGCTGTATTAAGTTCTGCTATTACAAATTTTGGTAATATAGAAGACCTTAGTGATAATAAGGATAATGGAGTACTAGCATTCTATAATAAACGTACTAACTTCCTTAACCTTGAAGCTGTACTAGAGGATGATGAGTATGATAATGTTGGACAAGAATTAGATTCTGAAGGAAAGGTAGTTAAAGAAGGAAAAGGTAGAGATGGCCTTAGTGCAGGAAGTGGTAATGAGTTTTCTGGATTTGACAGATTACCAACTATCATGGTTTATATATTTGGATCTATCTATGAGAGAACAGTTGTTGATCCTAATCTCAGTCCTGATGGATTTCTTAAAGATAAGTATGGTACTAAAAAGACCATCCCTGCTAATACCATGTATAATTTTCTGTCCTCACTTGTAGAAGGTATAACAGATCCTGAGGAAATGTATAAGAAGTTGGAACTGTATTCTACAAGAAAGCTAAAAGATGGTAGTCCGGATCCAAAAGCGCAGATGGTAAAACAGTTTTTGAATAAGCTAGGAAAACCATCTGAGAATAATACTGAAATGGCTGAAAATCTTTGGAGCTATTTCTATAATGCTGTAAGATATGATAGAGTACCAGGTATTCAGGTAACTATTGAAATGAAAGAGAATGGTCAGGTTTCTACTAAAGTAGGTAATACTGATGGAGCACAGAAGGCTCTCAATAGATTCATGGAAGAAGCATTTGCTGATTATAGAAGAAACCCATCCAGCTTCATTATTAGAGAAGAGGGTAATAATTTAAAACTAGATATTGAAGGTCTTAAAAAGAAATATCCTAGTATAAAACCACTCTTCAATGGTGACAGAGAAAAGGTAGCTGCTGCACTAATTGAGTATATAAATGACTGGGGCTTTACAATAACACCAACAGATGAGTTTGTAGAAAAAATTATAAAGACCGGTTTTATAGAAGCATTTCATAATTATGTTGCTAAAAGATACTTTGATTTATTTGATGAAGGTAAGGTTGTAGATATAAGAACTCTTGGTAAGTTAATGTCTGATCGGGCGGGAACATTCAATAAACTCTTGAATGTTGAAGCACAAGTTAATCCAAAGTACACAGATCACATGATACCAAACTCAAATGGTGATCTGGTAAGTGAGCGCTTTAATCCAAGTGGTATTGAAACAATGTTCCATGATGTTAATACTGCTCCTTCTTACCAAGCAGTAGTTGCTCAACCACATTTGGCTCATTTAAATGTTGTCCGTAGCCCTGCTGTGAAAGCATCGCAAAACTTTAAGAAGATGTTTGGTAAGAACCGTGGTAATAGAGTTGTATCTGCTGAGTCAAAAACACCAGTTGTATTTAAATTCCAAAGCATCTTAGGAACTCAGGTAGTAAACATTGAGAATGAGATATCATCACTTGTCTCAGGAATGTCTTCTGCAGCATCTGATACTGAGACTGCTACCATGCGTGATTTCTTTTTAGTAAATCTTCATGGTACCACAGAAGCATTTAGGCATGCTGATAAGAACCAAGCTTATATTGGAAGAATTGAGGGAGGAGATCCTGGTAATCAATACTATGTAGCACCATTACTTTTTACAAAACTTTCTGGTGATACAAACCAGGGAAGAAAGCAAGGTAATAAGATCATAGTGGGATACCTAGCTGCAGAAATTGAGAGAATTAGAAATGTACAGAAGGAATATGTTGTAGGAGAGAATGCTAATGATATCATCTTTAGTGGTAAGTCTGGTGAGTACAAGACACTTAAAACTGAAGGTAGTGATTTTACAATGTTTGATGGTATTCTGAGCAGAGACTTGAAAGATGAACTGCTCAATAATGAATCACTTCAGACATATGAGGATGTTATGAAAGCTATGCAAACTAATGTTGAATTAGCTATCAAAGTAGAGGATGAGATTAATGCTTTCATGTCTAGACTTATTGAAGAAGACAGACAAGCTATAGAATCAATAGGATTTAAACCTAGTGATTCTATATTTAGTACTCTTGTTAGACCTCTTGGAAAGATTAATACTACTGATAGGTATAATGCTGCAATAGAGAGCTATACCTATTCCAGCTTTATTCATAAAGTAGAAATGCAAATCATGGTGTATGGTGAGCTTGCTCAATACAATCATGATAAGGATGAGCATATGAAACGTATTGCTGCATTCTTTGCTACAGGAAAACTTCCTAGAATAGATAGAGTATACAACAAGATTATACAAAACAAGCCAGGTAAATATACTCAAAGTGAGTGGTATAAAAGTTCTGGGTTACCCATGCCTGAAGAAGGTTTAACAGAAGGAACCGTACTTAATACTGCGGTACTGGAAGATCCTATTGAAGATTCTGTATACTTTGATACAATGGTGGATCAATTCATGCTTTCTAAAAATTGGGATCTAAAGGATAATAAAAAACGCAAGATAGCTGAAGCTAAGTACAAGAATTACCGTGATATGAAAACCGGTGATGCTCAAGGATGGATGACCTTTGATGCGTATAGAGCTCTAGAAAGAAGACTTAATAACTGGAGTCCTTATAAAGAGTCTCTTTATAATGATATCATGGCGGGTAAAACTATAGATATTGAAACTCTACAGTCATTCTTCCCGGTAAAGAAAATGCAATATGCTGGACCATTGGGAACTCAAAACTTCTCAGTGTCTGCATTCCATAAGTATTCTTTGATGCCATTGATCCCATCAATGATTAAAGGTACAAGACTTGAGAAGCTACATAACAAGATGGCATCTCAAGGTATTGCTTATACTGTGCTACATTCTGGATCAAAGTTGGCATCCATTGGTAAAGATGGTAAACTAGATCTCTTTTACAAGAATGCAAAGGGTCAGAATGATCCTGCATTTGAAAATAAGGATTATACTTTCTCAAAGAATACTATCTTCTTACAGTATTTGAAAGAGCAGGTTATTACTCAGGATACTGCAAAGGGTAAGATCAAATTTCCAACACAGCCAAGAAAGCTTATTGTATCTGGTCTTAAGACATTTGGTGTACCATCTGATTTCATGAGTGAGGTCAAAGATGATAATGCCCGCAGAACAGCCTGGAATAAACTAAAAACTGAGAAGAGTAGAATAGCTGCATCAAAGAACTATGAGCTTGAAACAACTTATATAAAAGCTATTGATACAGTTATTAAAGTAGCTACACAGAAGCTTAGAATGGAGTTAGGGTATAAAGACCCTAATAAGAGAACTGCTAGTGATAAACCTAACATGAATAAGCTAGTTGAGTTTATCAAAACTCAGTTTGCTAATAGAAAGGAACTTTCTGAATATGACTTGGATTTCATTGCTGTTGGTAGTAATGGTGAACTTGTATTCCCTGCAGACCTTGCAAGCAATCCTTCTCAGATAGAAAAGTTGATCAGCTCTCTTATAAACAAGAGAGTGTTTGACCAACTAACTAATGGTGAAGCATTCATTCAAGGATCAAATGTAGGTTTTGAAAAGTTTGCTAAACCTACTGAGGATGATTTGATAAACTATGGTACAGGTGGATTAAGATTCTATGTACCAGGTCCTGATGGAAGGATTCTTCCAATGCAGGTTAAGATTGCTATGTCAGATAAGTTTAAGCATTTGCTTGAGCTAAAAGATCTTGATGGCAAAAGAATTGGTACAGTTGATAGGTTAAATGCTCTTATCAAAAATGAGAAGTGGTTAAGCACTGGTGATCATAGAAAGATGATTACTATGACCGGTGTGCGTATCCCTACTCAAGGTATGAACTCTATTGAAGCAATGGAAGTTGCTGAGTTCTTACCACCTGAAGCAGGTAACATCATGATTGTACCATTGGAGATGGTAGCTAAGTCTGGTGGTGACTTTGACATTGACAAGCTTGTGACAATCATTCCTGTTATTAAAAATAACATGGGAAATATTGAGCTTTCAAGACCGGTCAAGACACGTAAACTTCTAAAGACAATCATAGATGAGAAAGAAAAGCTTAAGGATGAACTTAATGGTTTAAGAAAAGAATACATCAAGAAAGATCTTACACCAGAGTTTAGAGTTGAGATTGCTAAAGAAGAAGAAGAACAAAGAGCTGCACGCGAAGCATTTGATCAGAATTACATAAATGATTTTTATGTAGGTGGTTCTCTAGATACTTTCTTAGGTAGATTGGATGCTGCTCAAAAAAGAATTGATGATCTCTATGAGCAACTTAAAGGTGAAAAGAAAGATGTGTATGCAGGTAAGTTTGATGAATACATTGCTAAGGCAGATGCTATTTATATAAAGATGCGTGCCCTTAATAGAGAGCAAGATTCATATAGTCCTGAAGCATATCAGAATGACCTTATGGATAGTATGATAGATATTATCCTTAGAGGTGATAACTATACCAACCTTACTCTTCCAAATGACACTTCTGTTTATACAGGTGATACTATTGGTACGCTAAGTCCAGTTGAGGAGTTTGGTAAAGTAAATAGAACATACAGACCTCTAGATAAGAGTCCTACAAATGTTCTTACCAATAAATTCAATACTCAGAAAGCTGCAGCTATTCAAGCGGGTAAGGCAGGTATTGGTATGTCTGCTACAGGTAATACCTTCTTTGCTTTATTTAAGTCAGTTGGTCTTACTCTTAACCATATAAATAAGGTTACCAAAACAAGTAAAAGAACCAAGAAGACTACAAAGTATGAGATTGTCCAAAAATTAAGACTGAATCATAACACACTTCTGGATGATAATGGTAATACTGTAATCTCTGTTGGTCATACATATGATGCAGATGGTATAAATGATATCTCTGATACTATTTCTCAATTGATGAATGGATATCTGGACGTAGCTAAAGAAGCTTGGATCTTTGATATCAATGCATCAAAAGAACTAGAATCAGAACTTGAGTTTATGATTATGGCAGGTGTTCCTGTGAACAATGCTGTAGGTTTATTATCTCAACCTCTGGTAAGGGAGTATCTCAGATTGGTTAAGCAGAACACTAGTCCTTATGACAATGTACGTAAGCAATCAGTTACTAGTCCTACTTTTGCCAAATACAATGCTCTTAAAGACATCTTTGCTCGAATAGGAATAATAGGTAGTGAAGATATGGTGAGCACTGAAACCCTTGTAACTGAAGCAATCAATAGATTGAACAGTGAAGGTAAAGAGAATTTCACCTTAGAAGAACTAAGAGCTAATAAGAACAAAGATCTATTCTCTCCTGAGTCAATACAAAGCTTCATGCACTTTGTTGAAGTGTCTTATATGACTAAAGGCCTTCAACAATTAAAGCGTACTTTGAATGTTGATACCTCTAGAAACAATACAGTTAGTCAAGTTTATAATGCACAGAACAAAATAAAAGCTTTATCAAATGTATTTGATTCTGCAGGAATTGATAAACTTATGAAAGAGACTGTGCTTAGTAGTTTCATGCTTCATGATGTATTTATTGATACTGTTGCAGCAATGCTTCCATTAAGAGCATCTTCTGTAATCAATAACTATATAGATAATATCATTGTCAACTCTGACATGGATATGGATGAAAAAGAGAAGTATCAAAACTCTTTCATCAGTGATCTAGTTAGTTACATCTATGCAAACAGAAGTGGTGTATTCAACTTAAATGATACATCATACTATGGTATTGGTGTAAATGGAAGTGCTGATATCAGTATACAACCAATACTTAAGTTTGGTGCATTCTTTAATCAAGATACTATGACCCTGGATGTTGATCCAGTGAGCATTAATAAGGATTTTGATACCGGTGCATTTGGAACTCAAGGTTATGGTAAAGGACAGCTTGCTCTATTACCTAAAGATACTTTCTCAAACTATGGTAATAAAGGAAGGACCTTGTACAGAGCCTTTGTTTATGAGAGAGAACTTCTAAGAGCTGCAATTCCATATGCTACAATTAATGAGAATAGGGAGTTCAGAATATTCAGACAGATGCGCACAAGAGATCTGGGACTTACAAGTGCAACAGATAATCTTCCAATGCGTTATGAAGAGTTTATAAGAAACAAAGCTCTTGAAGCTGTGAGTGTAGATAAAGCTTTGTTCAGAACATCTAAGGCTGATGGTATCTATAGTGTAGCAGATCAGTTTATGGAGTTGATTGCTAATGAACCTGGTTTGCTTAATAACTATGAAGTGCTTAATTCTTTGCAGTTGAAGGTAGACCGCTTATCCGGAATGCGTTTCATTGCTCCATCAATGAAAACAAAAGATGGTATATTGATTACATCATATGTAACTGAGATGCTTGAGTTGATGGATCCTGCTGAGGTTAAGTCAAATGATGATGGAATGAACATGTTCATCAGTGAGTTCTTCAGCAAGCTTCAGAAAACAGCTTTCTTACAAGCAGGTAATAATGCAGCCTCTGGTCTTTACATGACTAACTACTTTGATCAGACTGCTATTGCTGAAACAATGAAGGAGCCATTAGATAAGTTTCTTGAAGCTATCAATGATCCTATGAAGGCAAAAGTATTCTTGGATGACTATAGAAGAAAGCTTGATATCAAGTTGATGTCTGGTAATAAGAACGCCTATGTAAACTATATAATTAAGGAGGCATTAGGTCTTAATGTCACTACATTATCTATTAAAGGATCATTAATAAAGAAGGATCCCTATTGGTTGAAAGATGAACAAATGGCAAATGCTTCTACAAAAGCTATTGCTAAAGCAACAACACCAAAGAGTCCTACCTATAATAGTTCAACTAAAGCTTATCTAACAGCTCTTGGTGGAGCATCTACAGAGTTTACAAGTTCTGATTCTGTATGGGTATTTGGAGCAGGTGCTTGGAGTGCTACTTCAGAAAATATTCAAGCAGACTTTGATAATTACTATAAACCTACTATTGATACTGCTTTAGCATCAGGTGTAACTACTTTTAATATAGGTACAGCATCTGGCATTGATACATTAGCAACAAACTATTTAAAGAGTAAAGGTTTTAATGTTGAGTCACAAGGTGATTGGAATAAACTTACTAAAGGAGCATCTGCTGTAGAAACTAAAGTAATATCAGAAGATTATGGTGTTGTACAAGCTGAAACTAATCCTAGTAAAGAAGAAACTCAACAATTTGTAGATTTAATAAAACCACAGATACAAGCTCAGACATACAAAGAAAATAAAGGAACTTTTGCAAATGAAATGTTTCATTATGGACTTATGTGGGCAAGAAATAATCCTAAAGCAAACCCTGTTAAAATTCAAAAGTTTGAAGGTGTAAATAATAATTACTATAATTATCATGCTCTTGATCAAAAAGGCAATGCATTACCTTCAATTAAAGTTTTACAACCTATAATAGATGAAATTCAAAAATCATTAGGTATAGATATGTCTAACTATGATTCAGTAATAGGTAATATATATCTTGATGATCAATATGTTTATCCGCATAAAGACACCACAGAAAGTGTTACAGCAAGAAATTATCCTGTAGTAGTATATACAATTGGTAATGATTCTGGATTAGGTATTGTAGATAATAATGAAGGTGCTATGACTTTTGCAAATAGTTATGATACTGTATATCTTCCTTCAGGAGATAAGCTAAAAGGGTATACAAATGAAATCTTAACTAAAAATGGTAGTATATATACATTTGGTATGGATGGTAAAGGTAGATTTGAACTTACACATAGTACACCTACCAATTCTAAAAAAACAGGAGAGTATCCTCCAATTACTTTACCTAATGGCAAAGTCATTACTAATTATACAATTACTCTTACTTTTAGAAGAGCCGCTGACTTAGAACCAGGTATGCCAACAGCACCAGCTAAACTTACTACTACTCAACCAGTTAGTACACCTGAAACAGCTAGAACTATATACGCTAAATTAGGTAATAAAACTCAAAATAAAACTCAATCAGAAAATGTTGAGATAGCAGGAATAGGTGATCTTAAAGATGTAACCTACAGTGGAAAAACTTTTTGGAGCAAAGTTGTACCTGAAGCAAAAGCTCAGTTTGGTGATCAGATTATTGTAGCTTATAGAGGTGATAAACAAAAGTCATTTTTAGAAAACTATACAAAAGGATATCCAGGTGTGACTATTGGTAATCCTTTTGATTGGCAAGTTGAAACCGGTACAAGAAATGAACAGGGTATTAAATCAACTAAGAGATTTATACACTGGATGATTACTGGAGATAATATGGGTGTTAAAGATGCTACAGAAGGTTACAGACAAGCTATTATAAATGACATTAAAAGTGGTAAACTTGCAAATAGACGTATCATATACTATGAAGAAAAGTATTACGCCACTCATGCCACAGCTATAGACTACTTAATTAACCAGTATGATTGGAATCAATCCGTTGCTCAAGCATCTACTAGTGCTAAAAGAGAATATACTCCAGAAAATATAACATCATTAAAACCTAATGAAGTATTTGTATTTGGAAGTAATACAGAAGGTAAACACGGTAAAGGTGCAGCTAAAACTGCAGTTGATAACTTTGGTGCTAAGTATGGTCAAGCAGAAGGTCCTCAAGGGCAATCTTATGCTATAGTTACTAAAAATCTTAAACAAGGAGAAAGAAGTAATGATCTAGATCCTAAAGGTGAGTACAATGCTTTAGATTATATTGATAAACAAATAGGTGATCTTATAGCTTATGCTACTAAAAATCCTGATAAAAAGTTCTATGTTACTAAACTAGGAACCATGTTAGCAGGTTGGACTACAAAAGAAATAGGAGAAATATGGAATAATCAAGGTATTATACCTAATAATATTATTTTACCTGAAGAATTTGAAAATTTTGTAGACTCTGTTAATAGAGAAACATTTACTCAACCACAAGTTACTCCAGCTACTGAAGTAGAGGGTGCTACATCTCGATTCTCTGGTCTTGTTTTTCCAATGGCTACATTAACTACAATAGTTGATTACTCAACCGGTGAAACTAAAGATGCTGCACTAGTGTATGACCAGTCAAGATTCATGAAAGGTAGTACCTACAACATCTCTATTGAGGATGTAGAAACAATCTTTAGTGAGAATCCTGATAGTGTTTTCATCTTTGATAACACATATCCTACAGCTTCTGGTGTTGTGGATACTGCACCTAGATCTAATAGTCAGACTGCTTGGAGAAAAGGACTACCTACTGGAAATTCTTTTGGTATAAATACCAGAACAATTAGTGGTATTACACCAACTGATGAAAACTACAGTAAGGCAAAAGACATACTTGATGCACAGATTGATGAATTAGTGCGTATGAGAGATCTAGGTAAGAAGATAGTATTCCCGTCAATGGGTGTAGGACAAAACCTTATGGGTCTTTACATTGATAACAATGGAAAGTATGCTAGAGGAAACACTGTACCTGCCCCTAGTTTATTTGTATATTTGTCTAAGAGACTTCTAGAAGAGTTTGGGTATACTAATCCTACATTCAGTCTTATTGAAACTAAGACACTGTATGATGAAGGAATCCTTGGTGGTAAAACCGGACTTGAGTTTGTTCAAGGTTTTTACAAGGAGCAAGGTATTCAAACTACAACAGATGCTGATGTGTTAGAGCAGATAAAATATTGTAAAGGATTGATATAATGGTAAACAATTGTGCTTTTGGACCAGAGTGGGATGCCCTAGTAGAAAGATTTGGTTTATTCCAAGCCACTAAAGACTACATGGAGCATAACGGAACTGTAAGGACTGTAGAAGAGGTTTATGATAAGCTTGTAAACAGTGGTGAAATCACTGAAGAAGAAGGAGATCCCAAGTATGTTCCTCTTACAGAGATGACAGAGATTGAGATGATGAGAGATCTTGCTAATAAGATCCCAGGATTCTCAACAATATTTGATCCCATTAACCTTAGTCCAATTGACACAGATACTGCTGTAGCTTCTGAGACTCTCAATTTTATGATGGAGAGTTTCAGTAAGCGTCTTAATATTCCTTACAATTTTGTAACTGAACAAGAAGCTCAAGCTATTATTCTGCGTGCCGGTAAGAAGTATACAGGTGAAGCAGGCTTTTTTGTTGGTGGCCAAGTTTATTTCATTAAAGAAAAGCTTACACCTGAGACAGCATTCCATGAATTTGCTCATCCATTTATGAGAGCAATTTCAATTGAGAATCCTGAGTTATTCAATAAGCTTTTCAGAGACCTTGAGAATACTCAAGAGGGTGAGATTCTTATTGGAATGGTGAAGAACCTTGAAACAGATTTGGATCCAACATCTGATCTATTCAAGGAGGAGGTGTTAGTTAGAGCACTGACTAAGACATCTATAGATAAATCTAAGAAGAGAACTCTTTCTGAAAGATTTGAGCAGGTAGTAAAAAATATACTATATGCAATCAAGCAAGCTTTTAGAAAGTATCTTGGGAAGACAATTGCAATATCAGATCTTAATCAGGATACTACACTGGATGAATTATCTGAGATATTCCTAGATGCTAATATTGATTTCAATATTGAGGGTGTTAGTCAAGCTGATGTTGTTAGTTTTATACGAGAACAGAAGAATGAAGTAGATGATGTTGTAAATAAGTCTACTACTGAAAAGGGTGCTCAAGCAATAAAAGACTCTATTGATAGAGTTTACCGTGTTGTTACATCCCATGCTAATAGATTAACAGACAATGGTAATCTTGCTGAGATGGTAGATATCCTTGAGACAGGATTTGGTGAGTCTGATCTAGAAATCATCAAAAAGAATCTGAAGGATTATAGAACAGTAATCACTGATAAGTTTGATGGATTAGTAGATGAGTTTAAGTATACTCATGATAGAGCAACTGCATTTGTAAATACAGTTTATCAGATCAAATCAATGGCTGATAAGATGATTCTTCATATGCAGGAGATGTCTAAAAGAAGTACAGATCCCGATAAGGTAAAGAAGTTCTTCTACTACCAGCAGTTGACCAATGAGTGGAGAAAGACAATGGCAGAAATCCGTGGTGAATTTGCTAAAGCGGGTGAGGTAACTGGTCCTATTCTAGATGTTATTGGAGCAATTGAGTCAAAGCTTGCTACTGCAGATAATCTTACAGGTATACTTAGTCTTGAAGCATCATCTGATGTTCTTTCTAATATACTTCTTCCATTAAATGAAGAGGTAGATAGATACTATAAAGAAATCATAGGTGAACTACAAGCAAAGGGTGCATCTGAAGCTCTTATTAAAAGATGGACAGATGAGTATGAGAACAGCAAGGTAGATAAAGCTACACTTGAGAAGTGGTTACAAGGTGAGAAGGGTGATACCGGTGTTATAGGTGCTTGGATGGAATCATTTATGAATATCCAGGATCCAGTAATATTTGGTCTTGCTCAGTATGTCAATGATAACATGATAGATGTTATGACTACTGTGCAGCAGAAGTACAACAAACAATCTCAAGAGATTGAAGGGCTTCTTAAATCACTAGGTTTTGATAAAAACAAGCCTCAGGTAATGAGAGATGCTCTTACCTATGTAGAGAAGTATGGAATTCAAAGTGGAGATGGTAAGTATACTGAGAGAGAAAGACGTGCTTTCATACATCATGTAAAAGGATATGAGATTGAAATTGATAGAAAGGAAGAGCAGATAAGGAAGGCTGTTATCAAGTGGAAAGAAACCGGAGACAGAACTGAACTTGATGCTCTTTATATTGAGCAGGACAATCTCCTAAAAGAATTTTACCAAGATTATACTCAGGATGTATATGAGAAAGATTTGCTCTTCTCTAAAGATGATATTGGTAAGCAGGCGTTATTAGCCCGTAAGGCAATTCTCCAGAAGATAGAAAATCTTAATGCTCGCTTGACTGCACCTGCAGATAAATTTGAAGAGGACTACAGAAATGAATTAGCAATGCACTGGAAAGAATACCAGCTGCTATACTCTCTTGCAAATACTGATGGTACAATGAAGCAAGGTGATGATCTTGCAATTGCAAAAAGACTTAGAGAACATAGAGAGGCAACTTCTAAGTTTTATGAGTGGGTACCAAGAAAAGGTATGTTTGAAGGAGCACTTAAAGCATATGAGCAACAACTTATAGATACTAAGCATCGTATAGGTAGTAAGTCATTTAATAAACTTAGAGATGCGTGGATTGCAAACAATACCAGAGTCAAGATAAAGAAAGAGTTCTATGAGAAAAGACAAGAGATAATTGATAGAATACAAGAAATCAAGTCTTCTCTACCTAATGATATTAAAGTAAAACTCCGTGCAGATGAAATAATGCAGGAGTTGAATGATCAGATAGCAGGATTCAGAGATGATGATGGTCAACCTGATGGTACTGCAATGACTAAGGAGAAGTTAGAAAGAATTAAAGATCTTAATGAAGAATATGAAAATGTAAAAGATGAGCTTTCTACACTCCAGGGTATTACGCGAAAAGAAAAACAGCTTATAGATGAGTTTGAGGTTGCTGCAAGAATGTATAGTGCAGGTGTAACTGAAGATAATCCATTTGATGACGTAGATAGAACCAATAGATACCAGAGGATTCTGCAAAAAAGAGATGACTTAGGATTAACTGAAGCAGAAATCAATGAGCTAAGAGATTTATATGATCAACTGGCTAGTATTTCTTCAAGGGAACCTACAACTCAGTATGTGGATATCATAAATGAGTTATTGAAACCAGGTAATGATCTAAATGATTCTGTTGATGGTCAGTACTTATTAGATACATTTGGAGCAACTGAGTTTGATGTTGTAACTGCAAATGAGATACTGACTGTAGATGTTGCAGATACTCTCATGTCTCAAAGCTCTAAGTTCAAGGATTGGTTCATGAAGAATCATATTCTTACTTCATACTTTACAAAGTCTGGAAAAGAAGTTGAGGTATATAAAAGAACATCAGCTTGGAATGTAACTAGACCTGTAGAAGATAAGTATTATGAAACAACAGAAATCCGCAATGAAGCAGGAGATGTTGTAGAAGTAATAAAAGGTACTCCAAAGATTGACTACTATAAGCAAAAACTGAAAGATCAGTATAAGACTAAAAAGGTTACAATGAAAGAGGCTCTTGAACAAGGAGACTTATCATTAGCCACAGTTGATCATAAAGGAAGATGGTTACCAAAACCAAACAGTAAGTACAGAAATGAGGAGTACTATAACATTAAGAATAGAAACAGTGATCAATTTGAATTGATTAATAAAATTCTTTATTACCACTTAGAGAACCAGGACAGTCTTAATGTTAATGCTAAGCTTGGAGTTGAGGTACCAAGATACCGTAAAGAGTTTAATGAAACTATTCTTGAAGGAGATGGTAAAAATAAACTTACTGCTTGGGCAAAGAATGTAAAAGCATCATTTGCAGCAGCTAAGGATGACTTTGAAGAAGGATACAATCAGAATGACATTACATATGTTAACCTTGATATGTTTGATAATGAGATATCTGGTATCCCGATATCTGGTAAGTATGATCTAGATCTTGATGAAACATCTCCGGATGTTTTAATGGGTGTCATGAGATACATGCAGAGTGCTGAAAGACATAAGAAGCTAATTGAGATTAGTCCCCAGGTAAGAGCTATTCAGAATGTAGTTAATGGTGAAGCCGGTGCTATTAAAGATATGAAGAAGGCCAGCAAGTCTGACTTCATCAATAGAACTGTAAATAGATTTGCTACAAAGAAAGGATTATCTGTAAGAGCTAAGACTATTAATGCATTTATAGAAAGAGAGTTTGAAGGTAAGTCTCAAGCAGGTGCCACTGCAGATATGGTTGGTTTGAATAAGACAGTAAACAATCTGTTAGGATTATCTTCTATGGCATTCTTTGCCTTTGATATACCTTCTGCACTTAAGAACTCTCTTGGTGCCAGATTCCAATCAATGATTGAGGCTGCCGGTGGAAGAAATATATCAGCATCTACTCTTGCAAGGGGAACTGTTTGGGGAAATCTTACTGCTGCAGAGATAAGCATGCAGATTTATAAGTATGGACCAAAGAGTTTGAATGTGCAGTTATACCAGATGTTTGATCCAACTCAGAAATTTGCAGACACTAGTGGTAAGTTTGCAGAGGGTATCTCTAGAACATTTACCAAAGACTTACTAAGTAAGAGTTGGTTTACTAATACTAGAGAGTGGACACAGCTAAATGCAACATTGGGTCTATTTGGTGGTATGATGTATCACCAGATGGTTGATCAAACTATTAATGGTGTTACTAAGAGCATACCATACATTGAAGCTTGGGAGGTAAAAAATGGAGAGCTGAAGCTAAAAGAGGGGATTGATCCAGAGTGGGGCATTGGAGGAACTAAGTTCAAACAGATGAGAAGTAAGGTGCAGGCTGTTAGTAGAAACTTGAATGGAGCTTATTCTAAATATGAAAGAACCCAGGGTGATAGATATCTCTTGTATAGACTAACAACATTCTTAAAGAGACACTTTGTAAGGATGTTTGTTCAGAGATTTGGTTACAGAGGAGACTTCTTGAAACCACAAGCTCGTTGGGATGTTGGTGCTAATCAGATGGTTGTAGGTTACTATACCCAATCTATTGCAACTATTATTGCAAACATTAAAACAATGGGTAGGGATCTTAAGTACATGACTCCTAGAGAGAAAGAAGCACTTAAAAAATTCATAACTGAGTTTGGATTGCTCTTTATTGCAGGCTTACTAGTTAAGTTACTCTTCTCATATGATGAGGATGATGAAGATAGATTTGAGAAGCTTAGACAGAAGTCAGGTTCTCTTCCATTACCATGGACTGCAGATTCACCATATGATTTTAATTTAGCTGGATACATGTCCAATCAAGCATTATTTTTGTCAATAGCAACAATTAATGAGAACCAATCTTTCCTTCCTTTCCCAGGATATGGACTAGATGATTATAGAGCTATGCTTGATTTTGACTCAATAGCATTTGGTAATACCTTGTCTAACTATGTAAAGACAATGGACAATCTTCTTGGTCTTATGACTGATGACCCAAGTGCTTACTATAAAAGATCAGTAGGTCCATACTCATGGCAGGATGAAGGATCAGCTAAAGTGTTTAACTATCTTCTAAAGAGTATAGGTCTTTCTGGTAATGAAGTAGATCCAGTAACAAGATTAAAGAACTTAGAATCAATTCAAAACCGTTTAAAAGGATAATATGGCAAAAGTTGTAACAAGCAAAAACAATTATGCACCAAGAGGAGCTAAGAAAAAGCGTCCAGGTGTGCACAGTAAGTGCAAATTCAGTAAACTAAAATCCAGTAGGATGTATAAAAAGCTGAATAGAGGACAAGGATAAAAGAAAAAGCCACCCAGAAATGAGTGGCTTTATTTTTTTACTTCTTATTAAGTACTGAAAGAATATCTGGTTTAGAGTAGAAAGGTCCTTTAAGGATCTTACCATCTTCTCTATAGATAGGCATACCATCAGAGTTAAGTTTGCTCATATTAGAGCGGTGTATCTCTTTGAATATGTCTTCAATTTTATCTTGAAGGCCATGCTTTAGTATGGTACCGTAGATAATGTAAAGCTGATCACCCAAGGCATCAGCAATATCTACTACACTACCTGATTTACAAGCATCAAGATATTCACGAGATTCTTCAAAGATCAGATCAAATCTCAATGCTGCCATATCTGGAGATACATTGATTGGCTTCTCAGCATTTTCTTGATTGAATGCGGTATGAAACTCCGCAACCATGTCTATATACGTTTTCATTAGTATTGAGTTAGTGTGTATTTTAATCTTACTTCAGCATCAGCATCCAATTTTTCCTGGAGCATTCCTTTTATAAGAAGGCTATATACAATTATATCATTGAATTTTTCATCTAGTATCTCTTTACTAGATGGTACATCACCTGAAATAATATCTTTTACAGACTGTAGGTGCTTAACCATGTACTCCCAAGCAACCATTTCTGGTTTTTTATGGAAGGATAAACCACCTGAGGCAGCTTTAAAGTTAGAGAAAGTATCTCCATTTGAATATTCTTTTCCTTTCTTTTTAAGAAGCTCTATGATTTCTGTAAGATTCTTTTCAGCAGATGCAACAAAATCTTGTTTTTGCATGATGTAGTTATTATGTTAGTAGAGGGAACAAAGATACTCTGTTCCCTCCATAACAATTTGGTTAAAGGTCAGGTAAACTGAATGTTTCAGATTTACCCAAGTCAAAAAAATCTTGATCAGGATTAACTTCCTCTCTTACAGCTTTTTGCTCAAGATACATGTCAATTCCTATCTGCTCTTCTGCCTCATCTGATTTAGTTTCAGGTATTTCAATAAAAGCAATTTCATCAGTTTCTTCTTCTACAATTGCTTGTTTTTCTTCTACCTCAGCTATTACATCAAATAGAGTTATCTGCTTAGGATCTACATTAGATACTGGTACCGAAGTCTCTAGTACCGGTGTAGTATCCTTTATCTTGTTAGCTAGATTATCCATGATAAACTTATGTGTACCAGCATGATCTTGGAACCAAGACTTAGGATGTGATCCTCTCAGTGCACTTGTAACAGACATATAGTAGTTCCAAGCATTATCCCATGGGAGTGTAGGAATAAGAGCGGTCTTATTTACAAGTCTGTTTTTAACTGCACTTGCTTGCTCAGGACCAAGATATTCTAGCTCTGCATACAATCTTCCAAGTAGCGATGCTGCTACTGGTAGAGTTATATGAAGTGTCTGTAAGGTATCTCTAGATTCAATGATATTAGTATAGTGCTTCATTGCATCATTAAGCTGCAGTGAAATCATATCTAGCACCTCTGAGTCTGCCTTACCGGTATGCTTGCGCATATAGTTAGATAACTCACCGGCAAATATCATTGTCTCAGTTGTGGGAATGTAAGCACCAATACCACATACAAACTTCATAGACTTGTCATAGGAGTTACCCCAAGCAAGCATCATCTTCATATCTGGATCAGAACCAGATGTTAGAATATAAATACCATTAGCAACAGTACCAATGACATTAGATCTATATAACTCTGATTCAACTTCATACCCACGCTTTGCAAGTTCATCATGAACTTTATCAATAATAGATTTATGACTTATAGGAGTGTAGCGCCCACCATGGTTAGGTAGGGCCACGCTCTCCAAAAATTCTCTTGTCTGAGATTTGGATAATTTCTTACTCATTTTAAAATAAACTTAATTGTGATTCTTGATTGCTTCTAATAATAGTTTCTATCTCCTTGTAAATTCTACTGAGATAGTAACTCTCATCAACTCCATATTCTGACCAGGGAAGATCTTTATGGATATTGTATTCAGTTTGCATCCACTTACCTGATTCTGTTTGGATCTCTCTACCATCAGCTGAATTGACTTTGATGATCTTACAACCCTTAGTAGAAACATAGTAACGGACAACATTCTGAAGCACTCTATCTGTGCGGATTCCCTTGTCAAAACATGACTCAAGAAAAAACCAGTCTCCCTTCTTCTTTATACCAATGCAGTAGTCAAAAATATTTCTGTTCTTCTGCAGGAAAGCTTCAGGTACTTGGTTGTGTACAAAATAATTATATACAGCCTTAGATATAATAAGTGAAGACTTATTCTTGTGTAGGGCAAGATCTACATATTCAAATCTACCTTTACACTTAGTTGCATTAAAGAAATATTTGTCACCTTCTTGTTTGAATACATAGTGTGGTGACTTCTTCTTTAACTTTTCCCAGTCTTCTTTACTTACTTCTTTGGCTGTATACAAAGCAATGTAATTATTTACATCTGCTAGGATGAGACTTTGATACTGATCATGTTCTAACTGTAATTGAGTTAGCTCTTCCCATTGTCTACATACATCTAAATAGATTTCTTTCTTGTTCTCAGGTATGATCATCTCAAGACCATCTGTGTTCTGCATAAGAGGTATGCTTTCCGGAATTGCATTGGAAAGCATCTCATATAACATCATCAGACTAAGCTGACCATTCATGGTGATACGCATAGTGAACTCTGGATCATATAGAAAGCTATTCTCCTCATTACTTAGCCCATAAGTACTGTTGAGAATGATCTTATATACATAATTCTTAGGGTCTTTCTTAGGTATCTTTTTTCTTTCTTCAAAGAACCACTCATACTGCTCACAGAATTCTTCTTTTGGTATGTGTGCCGGTGACCATTTGTTTCTGATAGCAAGATTAGGATAGAAGCTAGTTACATCACTAGTCATAATTATCATTCCATTACCTGCTTCATAAACACCTGGTTTTGTAGCACCATGCACACCACCAAATCCAAAAACTGTATGTACACCTTTATGAATAATAGTATGCTTAAATGCACCCTTAGTATTCTTTGGGTCTATAACTAGACTCATGAACTTCTCATGAAGAGAAATGAACTCTGGATTCTTAAAACTGATATAAGGAAGTATGATCTCTTTCACATCAATACTTTGCCTTATGGTTCTTAGTTGCCTGAGTTCATACTTTGAGGTACCAAGCTTCTTACTCAAGAAGTGCAGGAACAATTCCTTAGAAATTCTTGGTTCAGATGCAGACATCAGATTGATATCATACTCTGCTGTTAGCTTTTTCCTAAGTGTAATCTGCTCTTTTGAAAGATTCATTATCTGCTTAGTAGCAGAAACGTCATTGATACAATAGTCTTTTATGGTATTGATCTCATCCTGGGTGGTGATATAAGTACTGTGGTGTATTGGCATTTCTTGTACATTGTGCCAATCCATAGTATACTCAATCCACTTAAGACTAGATCTCTTTGCCATGTTGTCCCAGTGATTCATCTTGAATAGATCTAACTGATTGATTCTCATATCTCTAGGAGAATATTCAGAGAACTCATTATTATTAGATCTCTCAATTGTTTCTTGGGCCTTTTGATAAATGCTGTGTGCAATTACCTCAGGAGATTCCTCACGCAGATACTCACCTTCAGTAAGAAGATACTCAGTAATCTGTGAGTCAAAGCTTAAACCATTAAATGATATATGATACTCCCCCAACATTCTATTTGTATTAAGAAAGTTGAGGAGAGCATCAAAATCATTTTGAAGATTGTGTATTACAAAGACATGAGTTTCATCTGTCAGATACTCAGTAAATACAGCTATAAAACAATTTATCAGGGTCTCATAGTCATGTACCCAATGTTTCATTATTCACTTACAGTAAGTGGCATATCAGGATCTTGTGGTACCATATCAAGATACATCTGATAATCAAAGCTATCTACATTATCAGCAACAGCTTTAACAAAATATTCAATATCAGAACGCTCTTCAAGATAGTACTCTTGGTAGGTTTCAAGAAGTTTTCTTTCTTGTTTGTAGGGAACACCCTTTCTACCAGGAGATTTGCGCATTATTTCATCCCCATCATCATTGAGCTTAGCAACCATATGGAAAACATCTTTCTTGATGTTCCCTACTATTGCTAGTACTTTAAGATTTGGATCATAAATACATTCAACATAAGGACAGTCTGCAGATGAAGGAATCATCTTGAATGTCTTACCTCCCTGCCAGGAGGAATTAATTAATATCATGCTCATAAATTGGTTTTTGATTGTCAAATATAGTCTAAAAATTGAATCTGTTTTACATCACTTGTCAAGGTTTCTTTCTCAAAATCCGGTTTTGAACACAGTTCACCAACCTTCTGTAAAAGATCTACAGATACATTCAGGTGTTGAGCATATGCTTCAAAATATTTATCAGGATAGAGATAACTACTTATGAGATTATGATTGGTTACATTACCCTCAAAGAACTTCAGTATATCTGATTTATGCTTAGTACTCATTTGAGAATACTTACCCTGCATAAAACAGTTCCATATATCTGATTCAGACTCATAGTTAAACATATACACTCCCTTTTGATCAGGAAGTTCATAGAATGAAGAGAACTTTGGATTATTGAGAAGTTTGTTTTTCTCAAATATCTTAAACTCATCATCATTTCTAAGATGATACAGACAGATTAGATTCTTATCCCCAGGTTCTGACATACCTGTCCAAGACACATAACTTTCAATAGGGGTTATACTAACTCCTCTCTTAATACCTAGAAATGGATATAAAAACAATCTAGATTTTTGAGTATACTTGGTATACAGGGATTTGATCATAGTTTACAAGGTTATTAGACCCTTCTTAAAATCATAAGGAAGATCATATTCTTTACTAGTGTAGTGATAATGTGCAGCTTCTAGTACATCCCACATCTGTGTGATCCACTTTGATAGTGTATTATTAGATACCGGGAATGCATAGCACTGCATCATCTTATCAATAACAATAAAATGAAAGTTGATCTTATATCCAATGAGTTCAGGATACTTAGCTTGTACTAACTGTACATATACAGCAGCCTGCAACCAATATTTATAATAATCAACAGTCTCATTAAAGTCCTGTAAAAGCTTTCCACTTGTCTTTAAGTCATTGATATAGATGATTCTGTTGTCATGATCAATTCTAATATTATCAACAGCACCTCTAAGACCAAACATATATGGCAGCGGACCAATAAGATTACCAGGATCAATCTGTACTAATACCTCACTAAAAGAGTTGGGGCTACCAATCCCTAGGAGATCACTGATTGATTTGTTGGATCTTACTTCTTCTACAGAGAGTTTAATGCGCTCTAGAGTTTCAATATCTATAACAGATTTGTTACCCTTGTTTAACAGGAAGTCATAGTAACTTGAACTTCCTTCATCAACTATCTTTGCAATTCTTTGCTCATCAGTTTTTAAAGACTGATGGAGATTGATCTCTTTCAAGATCTCAAGAATATCAAATGATAGTTCTGTCAGAGGTAATGATAGATTACCTGTGATATAAGACCTGGTGAATACTTTATCAATCACCTTTTTTGTACTTTCTCCCGGTAGGGCAAGTGGTGATATGATAAATTTTTCATCAAACTTCTCTTCTTCAAGTAGTAGACAATGTAACAAACTACCATCAATAAGATGCTGATCTGTTTTGTCTTCTCTTTGATTGAGAATATAGTGTGCATAAAATGCTCTTGGTGAATAGAGCAATTTGTTTAAGCCTGAGTAGCTGAAATAAAAAGGCTTATCATAAAAGTTTTGTTCTAACTGGAAGTCATTCTGCATGTCCTACTAGATTAACAACGTCTGTATATTGTGCTATTATTTCATCAGTAATACCAGATGACTTATTGAGTTGGATATCACCTACTGTAAAGTTATTACCTACTTTTAATGCAATCTCATCTGATATCATTTTCTTTACAAATGTATCTGTTTCTTCTGTTTCTATGTTTTCTCTAATAAACAATTCTACAATACTCCATGCACTGTATGGTCTATGATAATTAAAATCTAGCCATTCTGTAAGAGACTTAAATGCAACACTGCTTTTGTACTTTGACAAAGACATCTGACTAAAGTATTCCTTACAGAGAAGAACTAGATACTTAACACTTTTTCTATACTGACAGTTGCTCATGATAGTCATAGCCAGAATGTGATTAGACTTATCCTCAGATTCAAACATAGTAGACAATGAGTTGTAGACTTCCTCATCAATAACTGTATCACCTATAACAGAATTTAGTGATGTATCAAGAAGAAACTTAGAGTGATCAATAGTACCACTAAATAAAAAACCATTGTCTTTTACTATTACTACTGAGCCAAAGTTAGCTAGTGCCTTATAAGAAATTAAACTAGCTAAAAATGCACCAGCTATAGTTATATCATCACCATACGCAGCTGTTAGATCTAATATACTTTTTACTTTTGATGCATCTGAAGTGTTTACAATAAAATCAGCAAAGATCTTCCGTAATACACCTAAATTACAGGTTCTTTTATAATTGAATTTTACTTCTCCAACAAAGCTTTTGTATGAAACAATGACAAGATCTGCTTCACTTATGTTTCTAGTCACCTTAATGTCATTTGTCTCAAGAAATGACTTAAGCTTTGGTCTTGATACTATAACATCAGAATAGAAATATATCTTCTTTACTGTACTAAAGTCTTTGGTAACTGGAAAACAATCTTTAAATTGTTTACCACCAAGGAGTTCAACCTGTGTCATTTCAGTGACCACACCATTATCTACATTTACCAATAAATTTGTACTAAAAGGGACATTCATCATCATTTTGATTATTAGTTGTTGTTTTAGTTTTTGCTGGAATCTTACTATCTAAATACTCTGTATAACTTAATCTTGGTATCACATCATATCTTACAAATTCATTAGCATACTTATAAGAAGTTAAGTCATGAGAGCAATCACTTACAATCCTATCTAAGAGCTTATCATAGATTTCCTCTGTAAGATATCCTTTAACATGAAAATGATCAATACATGTGTTATTATCTAGATCTAGATCTCTCCAGTTTATTTTCTTATTGATGAGCTCAATATTTTTATGGGACATATGACCCTGTACTTTTCTGTAATAAGGAGCAAGCAGATACATATAATAGATAGACTTAACATGATCACAGTTAAAAATGATTTCACTAGCAATCTTGACATCACTAGCAGTAGAATTCAGCATAGTTACTAATGAAGTGTACATGTCTTCATCTAGGACAACTTTTTCCATTGAATCAGATAGCATTCCTTCATTGATAACTGGTAGTTTTCTAGAAAGAATCTGATACAAAATGTGAACTGTCTTATTAGGTAGCACGTTAATTAACTGAGAATCAAGAGATGGTGTTGCAACAAGATTATAGGCATACCTACTCATGCATACTTTTTCATCATCTTTAACATTCTCAATAGGTAGATATTGCTGAAGTACATTAGGCTCAGCATTAATTGGCCACACTGCAACTTTTGTATCCGCAACAATTAAGTTACTAGGTGCCTGACCATTAATGTCACCTCTCTGAAAACACTGATCATTACCAATTATAAAATCTGCCTTGCTAACATCTTCTGTAATTGAATATCCTAAAAGTTTACACATTTGCCTTATCTGTAATTTAGTATACAGACCATTTGGAAGTACATACGCTTTGCTCCTTGCAGGTATCTGGACCATTGCACCCCCTTTAAGGAGCGCAATGATCTTATGTACAGATACCTCATCAATACTGTAAAGAGTATTTACAGATATACGAGAGTTAACACGTTTAGAATCCGGAAAATATAAGTAATGCCACTTATCAATTATAAATGATAATTTGGTTCTTACATCATCAGGAATACTAGGTTGATAAAATTCTGGTTTCATTATTTAATAGTCATGTGAACCAATGCTGGATTGATCATAAGCTTAGCAAACTTATCTTTGTTACCATTGATAATACCTTTTACAACTGCATACTTTAAGTCATTTGTAAAAATATCAGCATCAGTAACAAGAGTTGTAATCCTGTCTATGATCTTTTGATCTACAGCATTTGATTTTGAGTGATGTACAGTGAAGTTTATAAATCTGAGTGCTAGTATGTTAGCAATGTCTGCTCTATAATCATCACCGGTTCCAATACAACTTTTCAGTTGTCCTTTTATATAGTCCCAGCTTGCATGAGAAAGCATGTCCTTTGGTGTTACCAACTTGTCAAGACGGTTACCAATAAACATACTGAACATTGTTGCAAACTGATCTCCAACACTACCTTCACCAACCATTTGGATCAAGCTAAGCTCAGCATTAAAATCCTGGATGCTTGAGATACTATTGAAGAATGTGGTGATACTACGAGCATTGGTTGTTTGGTTGACTAACTCAGGGTGCAATAGCATAAAGTTGATACAACGAGTATCAATGTTATTTTCCTCTGCCCACTTAGCCCAGCAGTCCATATCAAACTTAAGGTTCACAGTGATGAAACGAGTCTTCTGTGCTGCATCCATAGATGTAACAAGATAGTCACCGTTATCAGGATTTGAAGTAAGAATGATGTGCCAGTTCTTTGGAAGAGACCATGAGATATACTTCTGACGGTCAATCAATTCCATTGCAGCTTGAGTAAATCTTTGGTCTGCACGTGAATAGTCATCAAGGATCAAAAGACCACCTTCTGATTTATCTTGGATCCACTCTGGTACTGCATAACCCATGCGCTTTTCACCACTTGGGACATACTTACTTTGAATATACAATGGCATTGTGTTCTCTGGAACCCACTTGCTTGTTTTCTTTCCAGTATCATCTGTCTTGATAACCTCATACTCTTTGATTGGAAAACCAGTCAAGTCACCAAGCTCCTCAATCTGAGCTAAGTTTAGTTTTACTACACTGAGACCCAGCTCATTACCAATCTGCATAATAGTAGTAGTCTTACCAATACCTGCTTCACCTTCAATGTTTACAGCTACTGGAATTTTACCTTCAGCTTGAATGTGCTGATTATTTTTGACAATGTGTGTAACAAAAGTCTTTAGTTCATTTGTGTTGACATTTACTTGTGCCATCTTAATTAAGTTTGATTTGTGGTCCTACTAGTGATTTGTTAATTGCTCCTCGGGTTGATATTACCCACAGCATTTTTCCTCTAACTTTTACATCTGTACTGCACTCTCCATCTGTGAGATAGATAAGGCATGTGTATGTGTTGTCATTTGCATTGTAATACTCCAGAACAGGATCAAAACTTGTTCCTCCTCTTCCATGCAGTTTTATTTCTGCATTGTGTTTATACGGTTCAATAGAACTAATAGCAGAGTCACACTGAATTACTGTGATATCTGTACCAGTTCTGTGAATGTGATCAATTTCTGCAAAGAACTCTACAAGTTCTTTATTACTAACTGAACCACTGGTATCTACAGCAACAAGAACGTGTCTCTTCTTTTTGATCTTTAGACCAGGGTTATCCTCAAATCTTTTATTAGGTTTGCGTCTAAGCTTTTTGGTAAAAACTTTCTGACTACCACCTGTAAATCTTCTAAGATAACTCTTCCAATCAAACTTTGGAACCTCTTGGTTATTAATTTTTTCTAGGATGCTGGTAAATTCACCGGGAATTGTACCTCTAGATTTTTCAATATGCTCTGCAATATTCTTTAGTTGATACTCAAGCTGACTTGTAAGCAGTTTCTTTTCTGCTTCATTAAGCTTTTCAAATTCCTCCCATGAGCTATGATCAGGAACTAGAGTACCATCTGAGTCAGTAGAATCTCCATTCTCCATAGCTTCTAAAGCTTTTTCTAGCTTGTTCTTAGAATCTGAAGAACCTTGACCCTGCATTTTTTGGTTGATCTTATCAAGCTCTTTCTGCAAAAGATCATAATAAACTCTACATCCTGCTTTTACAGGTAGATTAAATTCAGCATAAGCTTCTAGAGTAGTACCATTAGGTGGTAAAAACTGAGGATCAATATACTGATTAATCTCAATGTCCATGGCTATGTTAGCAAGCTTATGATTTTTAAGATCATCAAACATTGTAAGATGAAAAAAACCAATATGCAACAGCTCATGCTTTAGAAGACCTATCCTGTGATCATGTGTTAACTCATCCCAGAAAGGTTCTGCAATGTGCAATTCAAAGTTGATTCCATTCTTTGCAACACCGGCAGTACCTACACGGTCATTCCATTTTTTATTCAATGAAATAAGAAAGAGTCCATAAAAAGGCTCTTTCAACATCAAATCTTTACATGCTTTTGCAAGACTATCTTGCTTAGACTGTTTCATTTTTTGTGAAATTTAGTGTGTATTTTTCAAGAAAAGTGAAACCCCAATCTTTCATACTAAATGCAAATTCATCAGCAAATTTTTGCATGAAGAACTCAAAAGCTTCTGAATCATTGATGCCAGCCTTTTCCATGTA
>Ga0181344_1000129_pt1 | contig 30961 bp, 9 predicted proteins | sample Su13VDMLBDD_FD_130098 | JGI IMG/M metagenome (GOLD analysis project Ga0181344, IMG submission 130098) | Freshwater viral communities from Lake Michigan, USA - Su13.VD.MLB.D.D | ecosystem: Environmental > Aquatic > Freshwater > Lake | place: USA: Michigan | collected 2013-07-15
GAGCATATGTAAACCAAGCTGGTACATTCATGGTACATGGTGATATGGGTAGTTGGGCTAGAAAACATACTGGCACTGCAGATGAAGAAACTGTAGAAACAATAAAAGGACAAATTAAAGATGCTCAGATGTATTATGACCAACTTAAGTCTGATAAAGATGCAATGAAAGAAATTAAGATGAATAGGAGAAAACAATCTCAGCTTCTTGGTATCTTGTTTGCAGAATATCAAATCTTAACTACTGAACAAGCAAGCATGATTAGATCAGAAATGACTAAACCTACACATGTGTTTGAAGATTCTAGTAGTTTATGGGCTTTCTATAATTATGTAACCGGTGCATTACAAACTTCACATCCTAAAACATGGATGGAAGATCAACGTGTCTTACATTATTTTATATCAAGTGTTAATAACTTTAGTGGGCCAAAAGTTGCACCTCAAGTTCAACCCGTTATAGAAGCTGAGGTAGATCCATTAACTACAAATTATGGTCAACCAGAGAATCAGCTTAATATTTTGACTGAAATTGAAAGAACAGAAGCTGAGGAAAGTTCATTAGAATTAGAAGCTAAAGTAGATTTAAGTGACATTAAGGAAGTTTTAGACATTGATGATTCTAATTTAGATGAAGTATCTAATGAAGTTATAGAAGAAACATTAACTTATATTGATCCTGCAGGTAATACTTTTGAAGCACCAATAGTTATTGACTCTATTGAGCTCAATAAAGAAACTAAAATGGCTGTTATGATTAGTCCATGTGCTGCACATGATTTAGAAGCAGATGAATTTATGGATGCGCCAGATGAAACAATTGAAGAGTTTGTTTCATTAGAGCCTACACCAGAGGATCATTTAGTGTTTGAAACACAATTAAAACAGGAAGAAGAAGATTTTGCATTTGACTTTTCAGATGATGAAGATGATGATGCAGCATTTTTCTAACATTAAACAATGGGGGTGGCTTTTTAGTCATCCCCTTTTTTTTTAACTTTGACATATGAAAAAACAAATAGAAGCAGTAGAAAAGTTCCATAACGCATTTGGACAAGACAATGGTAAATATCCAAGACCATTAGAAAAAGAAGACTATGAACTTAGATATAAGTTGATGGCTGAAGAAAATGATGAGTATAAAGAAGCATGTGAAGCTAACTCATTAGTAGAGATTGCAGATGCTTTAGGTGATCAACTATATATCTTATGTGGTACCATCCTTAGACACGGTATGCAACATGTTATAGAAGATGTATTTGATGAGATTCAAGCAAGTAACATGAGTAAGTTAGGAGATGATGGTAAACCTGTTCTCCGTGATGATGGTAAAATATTAAAAGGACCTGGATATTTTAGACCAGATCTATCTAAATTTATAAAAGTAAAATGACTTTTCTTAATTCTCATCCAATTAAAAAATCTGATCTTGGTTTTCATGGTAACTTGTTTGGAGGTAAACTTCTTGCATGGATTGATGCAGCTGCTGCTGGTTATGCAATGCAGTTATGTGACACTCCAAGAATGGTCACCGTAAGTATAGATCAATGTAACTTTGAAAGAGCAGCTAAAGAAAGCCAACTTTTAAAAATATATGGTAATCCCGTTAGAGTTGGTAATACTTCAGTTACTCTTTATATGGAAGCAAGATCTCATAATGTATACACAGGAACACAAACTTTAGTATTAAAAACTAATATTACTTTTGTGCATATTGATGAGGGTGGAAGTCCAATTCCTATTGCAGGAAAAGGTAAGAAAAGAATTAAAACATTAATAGATCAAAATGAGTCCACAGCAATTTAAAAAACTAATGATAGATGCTTATTTATCAGGTGCAGAAAGTATGATATGCGGATGCCTGCCAATGCAGACAAAGAAAGAAGCTAGAGAATGGTTTGAAGAAAACCACCAGTTGTTTGATGAATCTGATGAAGATGATGGAGGAGACACTGAGGTGCTTTGAGTGCAAGATAGAAAAGCCTTTATCTAAATACAGGCCAAACAGAAGACATTATCAAATTAAATCTAATAAGGGTATGTGTATTGTATGTAAAAAATGTTGTTTACATAATGCAATCACCAAACTACAAGTAGTTAGATATAGCTTTGATGAAAATAAGTTTGAGATAATTAAGTTTAAAGATGCTAATGAAGCTGTAGAATTTATAACTAAAGAAGAGGGGGAGTTTTAGCTCCCCCTTTTTTTTATTTAAGGTTTTCAGCTTGTTCAGCTTTCTTAATAGCCCATATTGGAGATACATTTTTACCTTTAATACCAAAGATACCACCAATGTCATTCCAGATTTTTGCAGAACCTTTATCTTGCCATCTGTATGGACCAACATCTTGTTTGTAGTAAGCTTTTTCTTGTCCAGTTAACATTTGATATATGTCTGAGGCAAGTTCACCATAAGCTTCTACAGTTGGACCTAAAGCAATAGTTGAAGTTCCTAAGTATTCAGTGTATTCATCATAACCTACACCCGGAACAGGAATAAATGATTCATTCTCTCTCTTAACCATCATGAGTTGATAAAGAAGTTGATTAGCCATCATACCTGCCGTACCGTATTCTTCTTCTCTTTGTTCTAATTTTTCAAATCTATCTTCATCACCTGGATCATATCCAAATACAAGATATACAGCAGCAGAAAGTAAGTATAAGTATACAAACTCAAATAACATTTGCTTGATTGCAGCAACTTCATCAGGAGTCATAATGCCCTTATACTTTTGAAAATCTCTAAGTAAGTTAATGATTGCCGCAGTCCCTGTAATGTAATAACCTCTAGATGTAGTATCTAAATCCCAATCATATACTTCCCCAAAGAAATTATCTTTAGCAGTATCAAATTGGAATCTTTGCATAAACATACCAGTAGCATAGTTACGGGAATAAGTAAAGAGTTTATACAATAAGTTTTTACTTAGAGCTGGATTATCAATACTTGATACAAAACCATTAAGTTTTTTATTTACACCAGCTAATTTTCTACGTGTATTTTTAAACTCTTTTGCATTAGAAATTATTAATTCAGTACCCGGTTCTAATTCTGATAAACTATCTACCTTATTGTAATCTTTCAGACTTTCAACAGTAGTGTTATATCTTTTTGCTAGATCTTCATACGTCTCACCATCAACATAATTATGTGTAACTTGAGTCATAGCATATTCAGGATTGATTCCATCTTTAAGCTTTAATAGCTTATCTGGACCAACCTCAAATGCTTCAGAATAAGGAATCATTTTAGCTTTACCATTAGGCTGTTTTTGTTCTATCATTTGATAGTCTAATACAGCATAACCAAGTTCTAATGATGCCTCATTAGCAACCCATTTTCTAAAGTCATATAGGAAAGTGGCATTGGATGCATCAGATAGAACTGTTCTAGTAAGTGATTTTGCAAAATCAGATTCAGCTCTACCAGGAATTAAATCAAATGCATCAATCATTTGCATGTTAAAACTCTTAGCGCCTCTTGTATATACTCCAGAACTTGTTAATTCTGTCATAGCTTTAACAGCTTTAATTTTACCTGTTGCTAATGACTTAGTATTTATAAGTCTGCCTCCAGATGCAAGAATCATTTTCTGCACTGTCATACCAAATCTGTTTTTCATTGCAGACTGAACGTCTAATGCATAAAAAGACAAACTTGCTAATCCCATTAGTTTTTCACTAGCTTTAGTAACCCATTTGAAATCTTCTTGGAAGTCATCAGTTACTTGACCATACACTTCTCTTTCAAGAATATCATTAAATAATCTTAATCTACGGTTATCACTCTTAGCTAATAATCTCATTGCCCCTAATCCTGCATTTCTTAATGTAGAACTTGCCTGGTTAAGATTTTTAGTAGCGTTTTTAGGATCAGATAAAACATTTCTCAATGCTAAAAGTAATGGCTCATCTTTCTTAAGTTGATTGGTTTTATTCAAAGAGAACATGTATTCTCCCATTGATCTTAAAATATCTGTAGAAGTTTCACTAACATCTAAAGCAAATAAACCACGTACTGGAATTCTTGAGATAGGATTACCATCCATATCCGTAGGTACAAATGCTGGATCAATTTGAGCATTGAATCCTTTATCTTGATCATCTTCTGCCGCTCTAAAAGCAGCTTTAAAATCTTTCCATGCACCTTTAAGAGTCTCTCCTTTTTTAGCAATGTCACCTGATTGAACTTTCTCAAGAGTATTTCTTTTTCTAAATCTTGGTAGATCTAAATATAATTTTTCATATTCTCCAGACCCTTCTTGTATTCTTAAGAATTCTTGCTTAGCTTTTTCAAGTAATTTGAATTCAGCATTGTTAGCATTTTTTAATTTGTAGTACTTTTCATTCATGTACTTTTTATCATACGCTGAATTTGCAGCACCTGGATTGTATTCTCTTGGTAAAAACTCACCTTTATTATTGATGTGCACACCAACTTCAAGTTCAACCTTCTTAGTCTTTGGATTATAACCTGTTCTATACTGATCTTTAATTTTAGATATAGTATATCTAGAAACCGGAATACCAGACACTTCAATTTTTTCTTTTGTAGCTGGATTAACTAATTCTGTTTTCTTATAATACTTAGGACTACTTGGTCTTGATACACTCCAAACTTTAGTTCTAAAGTAAGTTTTCTCATACTTTTTAGTTTCTGGATTGAAAACCATTTTTTGATAATGATTTCTATCAAACCACTCTGAAAATCTTTCACTCTCAGCTTTAGCTAACACAACATTATCTGAGTTAATCCATTCATCAGCATTCTCAAAGTTTATCTCTTCTACATCAACACCGTTTACTGCAGTATTGAATGCTTCAAAATAATAGTCTGTTGGAATAACATCAGTAAGCTCAGACAAACGTGTATATAAGTTTCTTAAGTTGGTCATTTCTTGTGTAGATAAACCAAACTTATTTGATTTGTTTGAAAGCTCATAGTATTCTAACTGTTGCTCTTCAGAAAGTTGATCAGCTCTACCTTTAGAAATAAACCTTACTTCATAGTATTGCAATCTTGCAGCTTCTTCTTTAGTTAATCCTGAAGCTTTATCAAACTGACTTTGTAATGAAACAAGCTCATCTTCTATAACTTTAACTTGATCAATCTGAACTCTGTCAAGATTAAGAGCATTAGGCTCTCCATCTTTATCAGTCACCATATTTACATATGTTTTTCTTTGATCATATAAACTAGCAAGTCTTTTAGAAATATCTGAGTCAGATGCTTTAGCATTGATTCTAGCAATCTCATTGAAGATAGCAGTAAGCTCTTTATAGTATTCTTCCGTATAAGCAACTCTAAAGTTTTTACGTAGATATCTATCCAATTCAGTCTCAAATCTCTCTGGAGTAGCATCTGCAGTAATACCTCTAGCGGCAAGTCTAACGTTAACAAAATTGTCTAAGTCTCTTTGAACCCTATCATAGTTGATCTCAAAGTCATAAAACTTTCTTGAGTCATTTCTATATTTAATTCTAAGTAATACTTTTTTAAGATCATCTCCTTGTTTGTAATCACCGGTTGTTGGTTCAATAACACTATAAAGTTCTTCATAGCTCATCTTAGCAACACTAGCTTCATTATAATCAAACAAGTCATCAAGCTCTGTAAAGTCTCTTTTGTTTTGAGTATTTAAAGTTTCTAAAGCTTTCTTTCTTTCTCTATAAGCTTCCATAGAAAGTTCCTTTGACACTGTCATTGGTTCACCAGTCTCTGGATTTATTACAGTATTTGCCTGCTTAAACATATTTAGAACTTCATATACTTCAGGAGTAAAAGCTCTATTCATATATTTTTCATGGAATTCCCATAAAGCATCAGTTGCAATGTCAATTAATTCTTGATCTTTAGCTTCTCTTGCTTTTTTAAGATTATATTCCAACTGAGTTTTATCAGCTCTATAGTTTTTAAACTTATCAATAAAAGTATATACTTCTTTCTCAACAAGTTCTCCGTTTCTTTCTAACTTGATATTGTCTTTAAACAATAACATATCTCCAAGTTGAGTAGTCTTGTTTGGATTCCAACCAACTTTCTCAAGGAATGGAAGCATTCCATCAGCCATCTCATTTAACTGGCGTTGAGATTGAACATCAGTATCTGCTCTTCTGTCTTTCATAAAGTTGAAGACAGCTCCTAATACATCATCAATACTACCAAGCGGAACTAAGTTAGAACCTATTTGACCAATGTCTTTTACATATCCTGTAAGAAACTCTTGAATAGTATCTGGTGTAATGTGTTTTATTACGTATTTTTTTACATCTCTTAATACGTATTTTATTCTTGGAGAGGCTTTTGGAAGTAAAGCATTAAGCTCACTTTCTTTAAAATCTTTTTTATTATTGATGTCTATTAGTTCAACTACAGACTCTAAGAATTTATTTATGTCAGCTTCTTTAAAACCATCAGCTTCAAGAATCTTAGTGATGTTACTTCTAAACTGTTCATTAAGATTTCTCTGCAGGTCTTTAGTAGCATCATTCATAAAATCTTTAGAGAAGTCAAACATAACTTCATTGATTTCTTCTAAGTCATCCTTAATGATTTGTCTAACAGATAGAATCTTTTGGATAATAGGAGTATCTCTTGGAAGCTTTAACTGTCTGATTGCTTCATCAAAAAACTCAGCTTGACCAGCAAGTACGTCTCTATAGTAGATTACCTGGCTAATACCTTCAGGTGTTAAGTGTCTTTTAGTTTTAAGTAAGTTATCAAGAGCTTCTTTAATTCTCTGAGCATATACTTGTGATTCAGCCAAACTATTTACAAATGCAATTGAGCGGAGTCTGATATCTTCTTCACTCTCCTCAATAGCATTGATAACTTCTTCAAGTTCTTCTGCTGTTAAATTCTTGCTCCTTACAATATAAGGTGAAAGGAAGGACTGTATATTTTTTAAAATATCTTCCCCTACTTTTCCTTCTAATAAGCTTTTTAGTTGCTCAGGTGATTTGCGAAGCTTATCAAGTTGGAAGTTAATGTTGTCATAGTATCTATCAATAACATTCATTAACTCTTTACTCTTTGCTTTTTCCAAGTCCTGTAGAAAACTTTCAGCCTCTTTCTTAAACTCTGGAAGTAAAGATAATTGATACTCTAAATCTTCAATTACAAAGTCTTCATCTAATAGCATACTAACCAACTCATCTCGCGTAGTATTAGCATTTAAAGCTTTAAGACTTATCTTAGTAGATAGAGCTCTCATAACTTTTTTAAGAGCTGCCATTACATTAGTAATGAATTTTTGAAACAGTGTATCATCCTTAATAGTTTCATCTAACTGTTTGTTAGCATCTAATTCTATTCCGGTAACAATAGCTTCTTCTTTGAATCTTACGGTATTTGTACCGAGTTCAGGGTATCTATCTTTTACAATCTGTAGAGCTCTCTTTCCTGTTTCACTTAAGCTAAGTTGATTAAATAAGTTACCAAATAACTGTGGATTTTGAAACTGGATACCTTTTACTAAAGGGTGTGCATACTCATGGACAACAGAACCTGCTTTGAATTTACCGTCAACAAAGTATACCCTATTACCGTAGTAGAAAGACCCTATGTTTGATTGATATGGTGTAGGACTCTCAGATAAAATTTCTATAGCTTCTGCTTCAGAAATGATTTCGTAGGGAATATTGAATGCCTTGTTATACTTTTCCCCTAGTACTTCTGCTATCTGTCTGTCTCTTCTTCTTTCAATACCTTCTCTAGATAATGCTACCTCTACCGCAGAAGAATTATCAAAAAGGTATTCATCTGTGTAGGCTATACCTGCACGTTGAGCGTCTTGTTGTTGTGCTTTTCTTGCGTCTTCAATGCTTTGTTGTAATTCCTGTGCTTCTAACTTAAGTTCATTGTCATAGTAACGATCAACTAAACTCTGTGGAATAGTTATATCCATATCCATGACATCTTCTGTAGTGTACTTAGTAAAGCGTACCACGGGTACACCGTAACTTCTACTTATGTCAACAGCAAGTGCATTAGCATTAGCTTGAGACATACCGAGACCTGGTACTGCAAGTTGATATACTTGATCGGTTAATTTGTTTTTTATTTGGATCTTACAAGGCATTGTTTCTTCTTTATATAAATATACGAATTTTTAGCTACAAGAGTCTATAGATCTGTCAATTGGAGGAAGACCCTCTGGCGCATTTTGATCTGGTTTTTCTTGAGTAGTCTCAGGAGTTTCTGGAGCTTCAGTAAATAAATCTAATTGATTTGAAGGTGTAGTTATAACTTCTTCTTCAACATCAGTTTCTTCAGTTGTAACTTCTTCTTCTAATGTTTCATCTGTAGGGCTATTAAAGTCTTCTGGAGAAACTACAAAGTCTTTGAACAACTTGTTTTTAGGATCCATTAGTTTCAAATAGATATTTTTTAGAGTAGCATTATTAAGTTGCTTTTCTAAGAATATCTGTGATGCGGAATCCATTACTTCTAAGAATTTATCATAAGGAAGAGCTTCATTGAATCCAAATCTGCTATAGCCAATGCCGTGTTGGTAGATAGCTACAAGTGGAAGTATACCAAACATCTCACTTATTCTTTCATTATCTGATTCTAAAGCTACTTTTTTAACTGTAGGGTCTCCAAGATCCTTAATGTTTTGATAGTAGATCTCAGCAAGCTGTGGATCTTTTAACATCCTAGAATCATTCAATGAAATTACTTTCTCACCTGTTTTAAGTGCAGGTTTAGTAAGTTGATTTAATACAGGGTATTTGTCTTTAAGTTCAGAAAATTCTCTGATTAATCCCATTAACTGATCTGAGTAAGAATAGTTAACAGTTTCCATAAGGGCTTCTCTATTAAATGCAAAGATCATTGCTCTTTGATTTAAGAATGCCTCATATGTTTGTAGATTTAAAGTATTGATATCTTTAATAGATGACTTAAGTACATTTCTAAGATTTCTAAATGTTCTATTTTTCATTGCATCAGACAATGGGAACATAGATCTTTGGTACTCTCTTTCTACTACATATTTAAAGAAACTAGATTTAGTTGGAAAAACATTTTCAGCTGCTCTAAATGGTCTAAGACCACGGGCTCTATAACTATCTGCTGCTTCAGATTCTGCTGCAAATAATCTTTCAGCATAGTCTTTAGAAATTCTAGCTTCATCTACATAGACAACATTATCAACTACTTCAGCTCCATTCTTAATCCCTTTTTTAGTTTTAACAGGCATTTCTTTATACTCTGTAGGGACATTTACTATATTTCCTTTACCGTCAATAAAGTTTGACATATAGTTTTGGAACACATAGTTTACAATAGAGTTTTTATACTCTGAAATAAATGCTCTTGTAGCTTCAGGACCAGCGCCATATTTATTAGCTAAAGAACCAGCTTGTGTTTGAAGCAACATAATAACATAATTAGTTACTTTATCATTATTTCTTAATGGGAATAATGGTTTAACTAACTCTGAGATAAGTTTATTATCAAAGAAGCTTCCAAGAATAGATTCTTCTACTAACTTTCTTACTAATTCTGGATCTACTTTAGAAAGGTCTTTTAATTCTTCAAGAGAAATACCTCTTCTAATTACTTCTTCTAATGTTTTAGAAGTTCTAGTATCCGGATTAGCAAGTCTTTTTAATGTTTGAAGTCCACGGATTTGTTTTTCAATTTCTGTAAAGTGCATGAACATAGCCATTGCTGCTCCTCTATATTTTGGAGATTTTGGATCAACAATAACTCTTTTCATTAGATCTAAGTCAAACTCTTTATTCTTATTTATGAATTCAGAAGCATAGAACTTAGTATCATTATAGTATTTCTTATTACTTGTAGATGGTTTATTGAATACAATACTTCCTTTCTCACTGTCTTTACGTACATTAATAAATGACTTAGCAAACTGTGGATCCTTTACAGCTTCAATTAATTTCCATTTAGTCATTGGAATAGTTGTATACTCCATCTCTCTAATGTAGTCATTGTACTTTCCTGTTCTTACATAAAGAGTTTCAGTGTCTTTAACTTTAGATAACTGATCTTCAATAAGAGTTGGAAGTTGACTTTGAATTACATCTGTAGCTGCTTGGTATTGAGCATAAGATTTATTGTCAAGTGTTTTACCCGCTACATTAGCATATGAACTTTTATAAAGTCTTTGATTTCTAGCATAGTCTCTAATAAGTGGATTAGAAACAAACATAATTGCATGTTCTTTTGGAACACCTGCCTTAATTAAATATAATAATGTAGGAGCCACCTCCAAATTACCTTGGATAAAAAAGATCCATGCATCTTTTTCTACGTCCACAAGACCATTCATCATTTGTGATAAGACATCAGCAATTGAATCTCCGTCTAAACTTTCAGTATGTGAAAGAGAAATTCTTCCATCATTAGTTTTTCTGTGTGGTAGATACAAGTTAGTATTATAATTTGTATCTGTTTCTACCCATTTCTTTGTATCATTATCATAATAAGAATGCTTATATGTTTTTGGCATTGCCGCACCTAAAGAGTTAAGAATAGGATTTAATGCATTCTCAACAGCTGTAATACCTAATACTGTTTTACCAGTTAAGTTTACCTCATGTTTGTGAAGATTGTATCCTGTCTCAAGTGTTCTTGTAGGACTAATAAGCTTAATTGTTTTACCGTCTTTATTCTTAGTATAATAATCTTGTCCTAATTTATTTTTAAATCTATCATACTCAGATACATAATCCTGAAGTTTATCAGCAATGTCTTTAAGTAAGTATGTAGAGTTAGGTCTTACAAGGTTAGCATAGTTATCTGGTAAAGCAAGTATGTTATTGATACTACTGATCAATCTATTTTCAAGAGCAGCTTTTTGAGTTTTAATTGTTTCTTTTACTCTGTCTTTATTCTCTTTGTTTCTTTTAACAAAGTTTTGGAATTGCTCTTCAGACATACCACTTTCAACAAAGGTACCTCTGTTATCTAAATTTGGCATAAACGTGATAAGTTTATCAACGTCAAAGTCAGCTCCTGATTTAGCAACAATTTCTGTAGGTGTAATGATGATATTACCTGCAGATGGATCTAAGAACTCATAAACTTCCATAAACTCCATAGAGTTTAAACCTTGTACAGGAATACGGACAGCAGACATTCTGATTAGATCTCTATGTTGTGCTACCCATTCATCATCTTTGATGCGCTCATTTAATTTAGCAAGACTTGCTTTTTTATTTAGAACTCTTTTACCATCCACAACATCAAATACTGCAATGTCTCTTCTTCTTAATAAATTAGCAAAGTCTCCTTGTAGAGCAATAGCTACTTTCATAGCTGAAGTACCATCTTTAGAAGCATTATAGAAAGGTAAGTTATTAGTACCTATGTATTTTCTAATCTCTTCATCAGTTGCTTTCTGGAAAGTTGGCATAGACCACATTCCATTTGTCATTGAACTAGATACTTGTACTAGAGCTTCACCTCTTACTTTTTGTTTGATGAATCTCTTTTCTATAAGACTAACTAAAATCTTCTCAATATCATCAGCTCTTAAGTGTAATGATAAATCTGTCTTTAAAGTAGTATCCAGGTTCTGACCAACAAATTCAATATGATGTTCAGGTAAATTTCTTCTACCTAATTCTCTTTGAATTAAATCTAAGAAGTTTGTAAGATTACCAATATACTTACCATCAACTTCCTCATAACCAATTTCACTAAGTAATTCAAACTTTAAAAGTTTAGTATACTCATCAACAGTTTGCTCATATTGTTTTACTGTTGCCTCATTCTCAGGATTAATAATTTTACCTTCACGGTACATTGACCCCAAGATAAGTTTTCTTAACTGTGTAGAGAATGGAGCTTTTTCTTTATACGCACTATTTACATTAGTAACATTTTTAAGATAATCTAAGTAAATAGTATTTGGTGTAAACTTGATGTCTCTTTTAAGACTCTTCATTTCACCATCTGTATAGATAACATCTGCAGCAGCTTTACCTTTAGAATCTTTTTCTGAAGTAATAGAACCAACTTTAGAACCAGATTGGAAAGTAACATATTGAATGTTATCACCCATCATTTGTTCATGTAAAGATTGTAGATCTGACCCTTCAATCATAGAAGGTACTAGTGGTGCAAGCGCAAATTTATGCATTGCATTTACCGGAAGATCTGTATTAGCTAAGTGACCAAAATTCTGCACCTTATATACAGGGAACATTTGAATAATTTCTGCAGGAGATACAAACTCTCCAGCTGTTACTTTATTAAATAGTTCTTGTTGCTCATAAGACCAGTCATTTTCTAGATTCTTAAGAATTCTGTATGCATCAAAAGTAATCCAGCCTTGACCGTCTCCTTCTGTCATTTTCTTGTAAGCATCTAAGTCATTCTTAACTCTGTAATCTACAGCTTCAGCAAGCTTAGCAGGATCTTTTATAGTCTGCTTAAGTTTGTTTGTATAATCATCTCTTAAAGAGTTTTCAATAACAGGAAGATAAACAGATGATCTTTCTATGTCTTGAATGATAGCAGTATTAAATGTACCATCATATTCTACATAATCAAATCCTTTACTAGCAGCATAAGACTCTTCTCTAAGTGCTCCTTTAACTAATTTTTGAGCTGCTAAATCTGTTCTAAATGCTCTACCTGTTGAAGTTAAACCCGTATTTCTTTTATGCAACTCTTCTTTAACATGGTTATATTGTGCCATGTCTCCGTACATAAGATTGATAGTTTCAAAGTTATGTATCCAAGAATTAAATGTATAAGCTTTAGTCAGTAACTCATCTTCTTGAGTTTTAGACAACTCATACATCTTGAGTTTATTGATTGTATCAGGACTAATATAATTAGTTTGCTGAAGCATTGCATAGTTCTCTTTAGTTAACTCATCAAAGTACTCAAGAACATCTGTTTTAATTTTATCAGCTAATCCTGACTGATCAGTTTTGATAAAAGAAAGGAAATCAAAGTATTCTTTATTAGCTATTGCATTATCAATTGCTGAGTAAATAGCATCTTTAGTTGAAGGTCTTAATACATTATCAAATGCAGTAAATACTTCTCCAGCCATTTTACCATTAGCAGTCTCATTATTGTATCCTGCGTATTTCTCAAACTTAACTCTGTCCTGTTTGAATTTATAGATCCTATTTGCTTCAGTTGCAATATAAGGTACAAGATGTGTTCTTAATGCATATGAGTCAGCTGTTCCATTAGCAAACATATCTAAATCAATCCAAAGTCTAGGATCACTGTCAAGTTTGTTAGGCCCACCAATAATACCTCCATCTATTCTTAAACCAAATGCAGAGCTTTTAGAAGCATGACGGATAAATTCTTGTACACCACTCTTAAGCATAGAGTTCATTTCTTGAAGAAACTTACTATAAACGTCCAGAGATGTAGTATTTAAACCTTCTTTTACACCTAAGTCTTCATTGATAATCTGTTGAGTACCAGAAGACATGAATAATTCTAATTCTTTATCTGACCTTTTAACAAACTCTGGGTCATTAAAGTCAAAGATTGTTTTGAGTATTCTAGAGTTATTTGTAAACGTATTGATAGCTGGATTCAAATAGCTCATATATTTTAGAGCATCAGAAGTCCATAGATCAGAAAGTTTATTAGCTTTATTTATAGCATATGCAATTTTACTTGCAGTACTTTTTTCAATAAGTTCAAATACTGTATTACCTTCTGCATTAAGTACACCAAAGTTAGATGTATCAAGACCATATCTTGACTGTAACTCTGCTAGGTTTTTAAGTTTGTACTTCTGAGTCTCTGCTTTATCAGATATCATTCCCGCAGGAATTTCTGTTCTTAAATAGTAAACAGGGTTTTTCTTAAATTCATCAACAAACCTTAATTGTTTTTCAGTAGCTGCAGGACTTGACTCTAATTCAGCAACTTTTTTTACTGTTTGAAATATATAAGGAAGACCATATTCTTCTACTGCTTTTTGATTTTTCTTAAGTTCTCTTTTAATTATAGTAAGATCATCAAGATATATACCTAATCTTCTAGCAAAATCATAATATTTAGTTGAATCTAGATTACCATTTTTATCTGAGAATTCTTGTACTAAACCTTGAAGTGCAAGCACAGGTACGTTATCTTCTTCTCTTCTTACAATAAATGGATTATTAATATCAGCTTTAAATTTATTTTCAAAGCCTCTTAATATATCTACAGCTTCAATGGAAGCTTCTGTAATTTGAGTTATACCGTTTGTAAAGATGGTACTTTGTAAAAGTGGTACTCTTGGTTTACTAAATGTTTGCCAAAATGCAGTAGTAGCTTTTGCTTCATATAAGTTATTACTTTCATCAGGGTCAGCTAATTTAAAATCAACTAACTGTTCAAACTCTGGATGAATTTTAACCGCTTCTTTTAATAATTTATATTGTACAGAAGGATCTTGTTCACCACGGATAGTTCTTACTACATTATTCCACGTGCTTCTAAAGTCTACAAGTTCTTCAAAACCAAGTTCATTCAACTGTATTTTACCTGATCTATCTTTTTTGAATAAACTTTTAAGAATATATACTACTTCTTTGTCAGCTAATTCTAATAAAGATCTATCTCCAATTTTTTTGTCTCCTACTCTTTCAGAGTCATCAACACTTGTAGGTTCAGTATCAGGTTCATTTTCATCTTTGATTGTTTCAGCTTCCTCAACAACCTCTTTTTGCTCATCAGTCATCTCTACAAACTTCTCTCTTAAAAGATTAAAGTTTGAATTCTCAATATGATATTGAATAATACCATTAGACTGATTACCCCAGTTGTCTAAAGCAGCAGTAATAATTCTAATACTGTTCTCTAACTTTTGTTTTTCTAAAAAGTTTTTTGAATCATCCCCAAGAGCTTCAAGTTCATCTTGTAGTTCAATCCTTCTTGTATCAAATTCATCAAAGATAAAAGAATACAAAGCATTTCTATTTCTTGGATCTTCCAATAACTTAGTAGTTGCTGATTTATTTTGTCCAAGTTGAGTTACATCTTCTTTTCTTTCTGAATATAACTTATCCCCAAGTTTAGAAATAATAGCATCCATTGAATTTCTTACAGTGGTTGCATCTTGTCTATTTAGTGCTTGTACATTTTCATCTGCTAATGTTTGAACTCCAGAATTTCTGTTAAGCAAATCCCACATTACATTATCAATACTTGGAGTATATTGATTTAAATTTTTATTAAAGTAAAGATTTTCATAATACTCTCTTACTTTTTTAATATCTGTTACATTTGTAACTGACCCAATACCTAATAACTCTTTTAAGAAGTTTAAAATTGTTCTAAAAATTGAGTTTCTTTCTGGGCTATCTGCAACAGCCTTTGGATTTTTAGCATAGGTTCTAAAGTCTTCTGCTAAAATTTCTTCAATATCAAAGAATGAAAGCTTTTTATTTTTACCTAACTTTCTTTGGACTTCTTTATAAAGACTTCTTTTTTGTTTTGGAGTTAAAAATAACTGACTGAAACCATGCCAAGCCTCATGGTATACATCTACCATTGAACCTTTGTTTCCAATTTCTAGCATTCCAAGTTTACCATTCAGGATAGAACCGTAAGCAATAAATCTTGCAAATGCATCTGAGTTAGCAATTGCTACTGCTTGTTCAAGATCTAAATATTTATACAAGTCACTTTTTTTCCACCAGGAATCTGCTTGTTGAATTTGTTCTGGTGTTGCATCATATTGTAAGTGACCATTTCTTAAAAAGAATTTACCTGCTAAACCATCTTTAGGGTTAGCAGTACCTTTTGTATTAGTACTTTCTTCAATTTTTTCTTCGGTAGTTTTACTTCTTTGCTTCTTAAGTTCTCTATAGTAATCATCTAATGGATTTTCTTTTTTACTATAATCTGTTTCCATTACACGTCCTATAGTTTTTCCTTCTCCATTAACTACTTCAATGACATCAGGGATATACATATCCTCTGTTTCAGTTGTTGTTAATTTTAATGAAACAGGTGTGCCTATAACTAATGAATTAGCTTCTTTAAAAAACTTTTTATCTAAAGATACATCTAATGACTCTCCGGTTACGGGAGATGTAATATTAAAAGTACCAAATTCATTACCTGCTGCTGAAACAGTAACCTTACCTTGTCTAGATATTTCAGTAGATACATTTTCTGTTTGACCTTTCAAATAATTAACAAGAATATTCTTTTGCTTTCTTCTTGGTGATGGTTCTGCAGGAGCCGGATTTTCTTTAGCTTTTTCAACCTTTTGAATAAAGCCATCTGGAATTCTAAAGCTAATGTATGCATTGAACTTCTTAGGGTCACTAGAAGAACTAAAGTCAATAGTAGTTCTTGGTAATGTTTTTAGTAAATCAAGATAGTTAGTAAAATCTTCATTTAAAGTTCTTGTCTGTAAGTTATAATCTTGAAAACCATTTCTTGATAGATTGGTTTTATCATAGTTCATCTTAGCAGAAAAATAATTTCCTTCTGTACCAGATGCAAACTTCAATACATCAGTGATTAATTTCTTAGCTTCAGGAGTATTTAAATTTAGAATAGGTTCAAACTTAGAATACTTTTCTTTATATGTTGTAGGGGAATAACTAAAGATTAACTCATCAGTTGATTCAGTATATTCTACCTTATGTTTTCTTGTATGTAGAGAAGCTTTTTTTGAAAAGAATTGTCTATAAAAATTATATTTCTCTTTGTTAGTCAGTTTAGGATTGGTAAATGCATCCGCTACTTTATTAATAATATCTTCAGTAGCATTTGGTCTATCAATTTTATAGTCTGTATCCTCAATTGTAATTACTGCATCACCTTCTTTAAAGGGTCCTCTTGGTGTACTAACTGTAACAATAGATCTAAATACTGAGTCATTACCAAAAGGAAACTGATTTAAATTTGCTAATGTTACAAGTTGTTTAGATTGTTTTGGAGAAACACCTTGACTAATTCCTGTTAATGGAGCTAATGCCACATTACCTTTTAAAACTGATTGTTTATACTCATACAATGATTTAAAATCAGCTTGTTGATTTTTAGTTACTTGTTCTACTGGAGCACCAGTTGCTTTAGATATTTCTTGAGGAGATGCAATTTGATTAGAGTAACCATAGATATTTACATCTTTATATTTACCATTTTCTGAAATCACATTTCTTAAAAATTGGTAAACTATTCTTCCTTGCTCTGGAGTCTCAACTATGTTGCCTTCATTGTCAAAGTAAAGTAACTTTCCTTGTTCATCTGAAATAGCCATTAAGATAATCTCAGTGGCTTGAATAACATTTTTATTTATAGAGGTTGAGTTTCTAAAGAAAGCAGATACATTCTTAATTCTTGTAGAATATTTATCTAACATTTCAACCGGAGCTGAAGCTAACACTACTGGTTTAAGATAAAGTTGTTTATCCTGATACTTTACAGTATCCATAGCATTGCTAAGATCCATGTTTACTGCAGCAATTTTATTCAAGGCTGTATACATGAACTCTTTGGTTTCATCCATTACTTCCTGATATCCTTCTTCTTTTGCTTTAGGATCAATTGCTTCAAACTCTTGGTAACTTGTATTAAAGATTGAAAAAGGCTTTAATGATAGAGGTCTTGATTCTGCAGGTGCATCATCTGACTGTGTAGGATCAAAAGCTTCATTAGCTTTTTGATTTGTTAGATCTTTTTTAGTACTTGCAGATTTCTTAGGAGCAAATCTATTCATTACAGATTCAATTCCTGTATCCTCATTGGCAAATTCTTTTACAAGTTTTCTAACTGCATTAAGATCAATGTCTAAATCAAATAAGTCTTCACGGTTTGCTGCCACAGAAACCATCTTAGGTATCTGTTGTACAAATTTAGCAGCATTCTCTGGACCAGATTTTTCACTAATTTTTTCAAATACACTACCCATATAGGTATTAACATCAAATGGTGTATCATTTTTTAATGAGTTCACCATGTTACCATATACGTTACTGTATAGATTTTTAATTTGATTGGGGCTTAATGCACAAGTAATTTTCATAGTCTAACAATCTGTATCATCTAATAAGTCATTGTCTAAGTCTGTCAAGGATTTCTTTTCTGCTTGTTTTTCAATTGCAGAAAGAGCATCACTTTGATCAGGACCTAAGAATGCATCTACAGCATCTAATGTTTCTACAACATTTGCTTTAGATTCTTTATCTGGTTTAGTTGTTGGTTTTTCTTTTGCCTCCATTACTGCTTCTTTTTCAGTAAATAAATTATTCAATTCATCTTTAGTTAGTTTCAAACGTGTTTTCTTACCAAGAGGTTGAACTGTTACTGTTCCTTCTTTCTTATTAGTAGAAGTAATTACTACAGTATCATCTTCTTCAGCAAAGATTTCAGTCTGATTTTTGTCAGTAAATATAAGACTTTTAGCAACAAGTTGGGTACCTTTTACCATGTTATCTGGAGAAATTTTAGGATCAATTTCTTCAGATAAAGTAATATCTTTATTGTCTAACATCTCAGTAATCTTATCTATATCTTCAGGTAAAATTTTACCTTCTGCAATGTCAAGATTAACTTGAATTTTAAGTTTGAGCAATTGGGGTTCTGTTGTTACAGATTTTAATTTCTCTGCAATATCCTGTGCTGTAATTCTTTCATTTGCAGGTTTGTATGCCATTTCAGGATCAACTTCATCTCCTTCAGCTTCAATTGCTGGAGACTCTTGATCATCACTGCTTTGAGCATTAACCGGCATTTGTACAGTAGGTTGTACCTCAGGTACTGGTTTTACTGCAGGCACAATTTCTTCAGCTTTATCTTTAACCAGATTTTTATCTAATGTAATTAAGAACTCAGTATCCAAAAGATTTTCTCTTGACGGTTTATTTGCTGATGTAATTTTACCTGAGCTATCTGTTATGATTTCAATTGGCATCAGAGCAACCTTTGGTGCTACACCAGTCATTCTCTGAAGCAAGTTTGCATTTAATGTCTGAGGAAGAAGTTGATCATTATTCTTTTTATCAAAAGCATTCCACTGTTCTTTAGTTCTTAAATCTACTTTAACAATAGTTAAGTTCTTTTTAGTATCTGCTACTAATAGATCAATTTGACCCGCAAGTTTTAAATCAGTATCATAGACTTTTAGATTTCTACTAGTGATATAGATCTCACCATTCTCTTCTCTCTTTTTAAGAGTTGTAAAGATACCATTCTCACCAAATAAACTATCAAAAGCTTCTTGACTTATCTTAGTTGAATCAAATACTGGAGTAACATCTTTTGTAAATAGATTATCTAATTGCTCATTAATAAAGCTAAGACTTTCATTTGCTGTAGACTGTGGTGCAGTTGCAGTAGATTCCCCTAAAGCAGCTAGTTCTGCAAAAATATCTGATGCAGTGCTAAATGCTTTTTCAATTTCTGGCTTGAGAGTTGGATTATTTTTTATTAATGCAGAACTTGGCCCATCAAGATAATCTTGATAGCCTGATACATCTATATTACCCAATTTACTTTGCCAATCACTTAGTATTATAGCTATTGCTACATAGTTTTGAAAATCATAAATACCGCTATTATTTTCAAAAGAAACATCTATATCTAACTCATTAAGAGGAAGTAATGATATTAACTGTTTATTATTACCTTCTACTTTTGCAAGAGGTTTATCATACTTATAATTTTTATTTAGAGAATCAAGTATTTGTTTAATAATAGGATTATTATAACCATCTTTATATGTATCAGCTCCTGCTTTTACAAGCCAGTCTCCACCATTAAAAAAGAATGGATACCATTCACCTTTTGTTTTACTACTTGTTCCTTTTGAACTTCTATATACTGGTACTATTGCACCATCAATATTAAAGACTATTGCATCTCTACCGGCAGATTGTTTAAAAAAGGCACTATTATTAATTTTTTCTACATAACCTTGCTCAGCTAAAGTTTCTAAAATTTTTGGTAAGTCAATACCTAATTCAAGTTGTGATGTTATTATATCAGCGACTCTTCTTCTTCTTTCTATATCAGCTTTCTTAGTTTCAATGTCTGTAGCATCTTTTTGTGTACTATCAACATTAACTTTTGTAACCGGTCTATGTACTACACCATCTACAACTACACCTAACTTAGTAGTTAGGATATCTTCTTGTTTAGCTTCAATGTCTTCTACCTTCTTAACCGCTTCTTGTAACTCAGGACTCAGTTCATTTTTAGACCTAGTCTTAATTAACTTTTCTATATCTACACTTACTACTTTAGCATTGGCTAACTCAGTTTTTTCTTCTGGCGTAATAGTGTTATCTCTTTGTTTTGCAGTAAGACCGTTGATTGTTTGCTTAAGTCTTCTCTGATAAGATCTAAGTTCAACTGCAGTTAAATCTTTTGTATTTACTTCTTTCCCTAAGAACTTGAATGTAAAGTCATTCTTTTCTCCAGTTGGAGCAGTAGCTTTTGTAGCTTTTTGTTTCTTGTTGTAATTATCAAGAACTTCTTTTGCAGATAAACTACTCTGTATAAACTTAACAAATAAATTTTGTTCTTGATTATACTTCATGTTAACCCTAACTTCTTCAGGAAGTTTATCTAACTCTTCTTTTTTGAATAGTTCGTATAACTCTTTCTTAAGTGCATTAGGCATTTCATCTAAGTCAGTGTCAGGAGTATAGATCTTTTCTTTTTGACCTTCTTCTTTTAGACTCTGTTTAGCATTAGCATATCTTTCCTTTACTTTATTTTTAAGTTTAGTATAATCTTTTTCAATTTCATCTACTACAACTTGATCTGGCTTTTCAACAAAATTGTAAACTTGAGCTTTTGTAAATTTATATGCTAAGTTAGGTTCAATCTGATTAGTAATCTTACCGTCTACTACATAGAATAAATTACCACTACTATCTTTATAGAATGTAAGAACTTCTTCTACATCTTGGTCCATGTAAGTTGCATCAGCATAATTCTCAATTGGAATTTGCCCAGCAATTCTTCTTATACCCATGGTTTTACCACGACTTGGTAATACTTCTATTAGTTCTTCTCTTACTGAAGTTTTAGGAAGACTATTTATTTTAGATTGTTTTTCCTGATCTAACTTATTCAACTCATTTTTTAGAGCTGTGTCCATTGTTTCTTCTACTAACTCAGTAGATTTATCTTCAGCTGCTTCTGCTAATCTATCAAATAAAGCGTAGTATCCTTCATATGTTGGACTACCTTCTGGAATAACAATACCTCTTGCTTGATCATAGAATTCTTTTGGTGGAATTCTAAAGTCCATCCATTTTTTAAAGTCATCAACACTAACAAAAATTCCCTCATCTGCAAGAGCATTCAATAGAGCATTGTTTTCCATTTGCTCCAATTGAGACTTTACAATCTTTTCATAATATCCAGATCTTCTAGAGTAAAGATCTGTCATCCACTGTTTATTTTTTTCAACTAGATTGATATATCCTACAGGATCATTAAGTAAGTTGATACCTTCTGCAAGAGCTCTTGATTCATTATCTAATTTGTAATAGTCAAGAAGTCTTTCAAATGCCTTATCAACACCTTCTGTAAAAAGATAATCATCTTCTACATCAGCAATACCTCTAAGGTATCCTTTGTATGATGTTTCTAATTCTGAAATTAATTTAAGTTCTTTCTCTTCAGTAGCTTCATCTACACCTAATGCTTCAAGAACATAAGCAGAAGCTTCTTCATTAGTGATTTCAACACCACCTCTTTCTTTAGAGAGTTTTTGTTTTACACCATCAAGATATCTACCTCTATGATAATATCTATCAAATGAATCAAACTTGTCTTTATAATCAGTGAGAGCATTAAGTTGTTTTTTCTTTGTAGCAAGAAGTTCTTTTGAAGCTGGATCTTTTAATTCAGATAGAGCATCAATTTCATTTTGTAAAAGACCAATTTCATTTGATAATTGTTTTGGAACAAATAATACATCTGATTGTCTTTTAGTCATTTTACTAATAGGACGCTCATTGTACTGTAGTTCCATGATGTCCTTCATTCTCTGCATAGTATTTTCAAATGACTCATTGTAAAATACTGCTTGCTTAGTTGCATATTCCCATGCTTGATTCATGATATATGCATCTGTGTAATCTTCACTAAGTCCCTTTTCAAATAGATTCATATCTACTGGATTAGGATACTTTTCTTTATAGTAGTTATATCTACTTTCTAATTTCTTAGCTCTATCAACTACATCAGAAATCTTTGCTTTAGCGGCTGGTATTTGATCTACTGTAATACTATTATCCATAGCATCAATAAATTCTTGATCATCTAAAGATTTCATAGATGACAATCCATCTAGATACTGACCTAATACACCATTTTCAGATAGTGTAGTAAAATGAGCAATGAATGCTTCATTCTCAACATCTTCAACTTCTTTCTTATTACCATTTCTTTTTGCAGCAGATAGTTTAGACTGTACACCGGCATCCCACATTCTTGAATTAATAAATCCACTTACTCCTTGAGCATTTAGATTATTAATTAAGTCTCTAGTGATTTCTAATTTTCTTTCTTTGTACTGTTTAAATTTCTCAGGTTGTGTTAATCTGTTAGCTTGTACAAATGTATAGTTAACAGCTTTATCTAAACCTCCTCCTAAAAAACCCATTGCAAAACCAGAAGCAAATATGTCTAGTCCTTCAGATGTTCCAAAAGGATTATATTTTTTTGCACCTTCTGCAAAATAATCTCCAGTAACATTTAGTAATGGTAGCTGACCATTCTTATACATTTGTTTTGCTACAAGATCACTATCATATGTTTCTATATAATACTTTTCTGCAGCATCAGCCACAACCTCTTGATAACTTTCTTGAAGACCTTCCGCTATATTTGCTTTAAAGTAACCAATACTTTTACCTACAGATTTATAAATAGGGTCAGTTCTCCATCCTTTCCACCAACTTTTTAAACCTGATTTCCAGAATTCAAATTGTCTAGTACTTTGGTTATACATCACTCTACCCATTTTACCAAACCTTCCAGCATCTACTTCACCAAGTTCTTTTACAGTTTGATTTAAGTAGTTATTGATTTTACCTTTACTAAGTATGTTAGAGAAAGTAACTTTATTGGTAGCATAGATGACAGGAAAATTATACATTGATGTTTCAATACCAGCAGCCTTAGCCTGGTTCATCATATTACGCATCTCAGCATCATCTGGTGTTGCTCCATTTTCTGCGTAATGTTTATTATATAATTCTTCAAATACTTTATTTTGAACCATCCCTGCTTCAAGAGATGATTCAGATCTTGCCATATTTATAGTTCTAAGATCTCTATAGAATGCTCCTGCAGTTTTAGATAAAGAAGCTAAACCTGCAATATTATCTTGAGCACGGTAGATATCATAGAGTTCTCCTACTGTATTTGATACAGGGTTAATAGATTTAACAAAATTATTTGCAAAGAATGCCTCACCTCTAAGCATTTTGTTAGAGTTTTGAACAGCATTATAAGTTTGTCTTGCAGTATTAATGTCATTTAGTTCATCAAGTACTTTTGTAAATTGACGTGAACCATCCATTGCTGTGTCAAATCCTTTAGCTACTTTTAAAGTACCCATGTCAATTTGACCAATTTTTCCCATCCTTCTTGCAGCATTAGCAGTTACTGCAGCAGTAGAACCACCACCAGTAAATGGTGCTAATACAGCACCTACTGCTTCTTCAGCTAAAATCTCTCCAATAATACCTGCAGTATAACCAAAATTCATAACCAGGTTACTAGCAAATGCACCAGCTCCTCCTCTTGAACTATATCCGATAGCAGAAGCCCTCTCATAATTTCTTGCTCCTTCTCTATCAGCACTGAAAAAATCATCACCATTAGCCCATCTTAACAATGAAGCAGGACCAGAAACAAATCCTTCATATGCAAGTGTTCCAAAAGAGTTAGAAATCATTCTAGAAAAGTCACTTGTCCAAGATGTGTTATCATTCCATACTGCTTCATTATCTTTAGTAGGGTGAAAACCAAGCTTATCAATATTATCTAAACCAGTTGCAGCATATCTATCATAGAAAGCATTCCCATTAGGACCTGAATCATATGAATCAATTTTAGCATATCCATTTGGATTATAACCGTTTTGTTGACCAAAACTTCTTAAATAATTTTGCATAGACTTTTTATGGTCATCAAAATTATATGCAGGTGTTTTAGGTACTTGTGATGGAAGATTACCTGGAGCACTTCCTGTAACATAATTCTGAACTCCCATGTTAGTAACAGTAGGAGGAGCAGAAGGGCTTATAGGAAAATAGTCATTAAACTCTGTTGTACCAGAATAAAGATCATCAGTTTGTGTTGATAATGATTCATTCAAATCCATTTCTTCCATTATCTATTATTTTGTTCGTTCATAGATGCCACTTGTGACCAGAAATTATCTCTAAATTTCTGAAGTTGTAGGCCTTGTCCAGATAACATATCGGTAGCAGTTACACTTACGTATGAATTTTTATTAGGGTCCCACATTGGAACTGTTTGTTGGTATTGGATTTGTCCACCTGGTAATTGAGAAAATGCAATTGAGTAACCATCATAATATGGATTAGTATAAGTAACTCCAGATTTATCAATAGCATATTGCGCTCTTACTCTATTTTCTACAGGATCATTAAATGAATTATTATAAAGATCAGTTCCAACAAATTCTGAACTTTTACCCATGATAGTCAAACCATTTGCAATAAGTTTATCATACACTTCTGCACTTAAATAACCAGATTGATTTGATTTGCCTTCATTCTTCATTTTATATTTTTCAGCAATCTCTTTTGGTACATTAACTGTAACTCCTGCAAAGTCTAATGAACCATTAGCAATTGGATGAAAATCTATATTGAAAGCCCCATCTTTATTCTTTTTATTTTTAGAATATTCATATAGATCAGCTACAATATTTTTAGCTACCATATTTAATTCTTCATTAGTGGCTCCTTTCCAATCACTAGGACTAGATCCAGTTACACTAGCTCTTGCATTATCCTCTGTAAAAGTTAAATTTTTAAGTACATTATTTAGCTGCGCATATCTTGTAAAATTATCACTACCAAATGCTCCTGGCATTACTTTAATTCTAGCAGAGTTCATTGTATACTTACCAGCACCTGGACTAGTAAATCCATATAAAGGAGTTTTAATTAAATTCTTTTCTTGAAGACCTAACAATTCATTTTCAGCATCATCAATAGAATCTCTAATTGTTTTATTAAAACCTGCTCTATCTTTATTACCTTTTACATATGTCAATACATCAGCACCACTTCCATTTACCATGCTGCCAATTATATTGCTTATCAGTTTTGAACCAATATAACCTCCAGCACCAATAATTGAACCTGCTGCCCATCCAGGTAATGCCCCTACTCCAAGAAATTCAGGAGTAACTGCTGCACCAGTAGTTGCACCGATTCCTCCTCCTGCAGCTGTTGCAGCACCTAAACCTTCAAGACTACCAAACCAATCTCTTGATTGATCTCCATATTCACCAGGTTTAAGAACATTGCCATCTTCATCTTGAATTAAATGATCATTGATCATTAATTGGACCATAGTAGTTTCATCACGTTTATTGCCATCACTGTCAAATAAATACTTAGCTACTTTATTTCCCTGTTTTTCAAGTAATCTTACAACTTCTTCAGCACGTTTTACTTTAAGATCTCTCTTAGTAAAAAGACCCTCTCCTATATCCTCAAGATCATTAAAGTTATTTTTTACAACTTGGAAATCTCCATCATTGTCATAACCAGATAACTTATTCTTTTTAACTGCCCAATTTTTAAATCCAGCAGTTATTTCTGAAATAGATCCTGGGCTCATTTCATTAACATCTAATGAAGAGAAATTAGCAATTTTACTTCTTCTTTGAGAAGGTGTATCTTTTTCTGATGGAAAACCAAATTTAGTATACTTTGTAGGGTTTTGTCTAATCCATCTTTCTGACATACCAATATCTTGAGTTATATTAAAGAACTCTTCATCTGACATGTCTCCATTTTCATGAGCTTTAAGAATTAGATTAAGCATGCTTTTTACAGTCTGTCCGTTTCTTGAAGCTTCAACCTGTTCTTGTTTTTCTTGAGCTTTTTCTTGCTTCATAGTGTTAGTAACACCTTCTGTATTTTTAACTGGCTCAACCTCATTAAGTTCTTTTTTAGGAACTAAGAACTCTTGACCATTTTGTTGAACTAAATCATACTGTCCTGAATCTAATTTAGCTTTTAAGATAATTCTATTAGTTTCTAATTTATCTTTATACTCTGCTAAACTTCTAGCTTGTGAAGCTCTCTCTTCCTGAAGCTTAAACTGATTAGTTTTAATTGTTCTTTCAGAAGTTGTAGTTGCATATGATAAAGCAGCATCTTGAAGATCTTGTTCTAATAGATAGTTAGGATCAAGAAAATCTACTTTATTTCTTAAATCATTTAAGTTATTAGATACTACACCGCCTTTTGTATTTGCCGTTCTAGAAATACCATCATCTAATACTTCTATAGATTTTTGATACTTAGTCAGCATAGTTGCATTTTGTTGCTGAGCTTCTCTAATATTTTGTAACTGTGCAGCTACTCTTGGATCTTTATTTCCAGCAGCAATTTGAGCTTCTAAATTTTGAATGTTTTTTGTATAAGTTGCATCTTGATTTTTATACAAATTATAACTATTTTGAGTGATACCTTTATACTTTGTTAATTGAGTATTTAAGTATTCTGCTTCTGCTGCTTCAAGACTACCTGCTCTTTCTTTATTAGCATACATGTAATCTTTTCTATTTACATATGCTTGAGTTCTATAGACATCCAGAATAGATTCATCATTGCCAAATGCAGACATAAACATTTTATATAGAGGCCCTACTAAAGGTTGTCCATTTTGTTGTTCAATAATAAATCTACCATCTTTTGTGAATGAAAAATCTTTTACTTTGATTCCTAACTCCTTAGCATAATTCATTGCTTTCTTACTCACATTCTGATAAGGTACAAACTTAGGAGAAGCTACAGAAAAGATTTGATCATAAGGTGAATTTCTGAATTCATCAACTTTATAATCTATAGCACGCATTCCTTCAGACCATGCTTGTTCTCTTAACTTTTCATCAGTAGCAGTACTATAAGATTCTCCAGTAAGCTTTTGCATTTTAGCATTTTTAGTAAATGCCATATCATACATTAGCTTATTATCTTCATAGAAAGGTTTAAATATCTGTAAAGCTTGTGTAGCATTTTGTTCTAAAGATAAATCTAGGCCAGCTACTCTTTTTAAATTAAAATCAATTTGTTTTTCTAACTGTTCCTTTTTTTTAATACTGTCAGGATGTGTAAGATCTGCATAGTAAAGTTGACCATATACCTTATTGATGGCTTTCCAATTTCTATCATACTGATCTTGTTTTGTTGCAAGAACATTATTCACATAATTAAAGTCAACCTGGTATGGTTGATACTGTGGAATAAAACTTGAAACACCTTGCGGATACTTTGCCATATTGAATTCTTTACATTATAAAAATACTAAAATTTTATAAGTTTATTAAACCTATGAAGTTTAGTTAGAAGATAAAAGGGTATATACTAGAAGCTAAAATGTATGGTCCACCCTTTGCTTGTCCACCTTTTTTAGATTTTTGTTGTTGTTCCATTTTATAGATTTGAAGCAAGTCACCCATCTTAGCATCCTTACCATATAGAGCTTGAAGTTCTTTAATTCTTGCATTAACATCTGATGGTTTTTCAGCAATATTTGGCTTACCTTGTTTAAAATATGGAACACCTCTTCTATATGTAGTGCCAAACTGTTGATTCTGAAAGTTAGAAAGCATTCTGTTTTGTAGTTCACCTTCAGCATCTGCAAGAGCCATTTGTTTATTTTGAGCTATTTGGTTACGTGCCATGTTCTCCATACCTTTTTCACCAGCTGTAGCAGCTATTTGTTGATTCCAAATATCAGCTCTCTGAGCATTATTAAGGTTTTTAGCTTGAGCATTAAATTGTCCTACCGCTCTAGCAGCAGTAATGTTATCTTCTTGTACTCCTGATACAGCAGCTTGATTTGCTGCTTGTGTTTGCCCTGTTGTAGCCATTGCCTTTGCAAAGTCTTCACCAGCAGAACCTGCAGTACCTTGAATCATATTCATCATAGAAGATTGACCTCTACCAATATTTTGAATTTGAGCTAAATAATCTTTATAAGCGCCTGGCATTTCAACATCATCAGGAAGAACACTACTACTTCTTGGTACATTAGGATTCATAGTAGCTTGAGTAAGTATATTTCTAGTTGCTATGTCAGAATATACAGGATCATCTTGAATCATTTGTCCAGAATATCCTTGTGGACAATCACATTCTTCATCTTCACCAATTTCTGTTATTGTTTCTGCACCTGTTTGTGGATCTACACATTTACATTTTCTTTTTGTAACTGAAGAATCATTACAAGTTTCAGGTAAACATCCACCATTAGCATCTTTCTTTGCAAATTTTCCAGGTATAGCTTTTCCTTCTGCATCTAAACATGGACAATCTTTAGTAACTGGTGTGTCATCACAAGGCAAACAATTACCATTTGCATCTTTTGGAGCAATTTTACCTGGTATATCATTACCTTGAGCATCTTTACATAAACAATCTTTTGGTTTTGGATCTGGAGGAAGAAGTTGTCTTACTCCAAATTTATTATCCACATAACCTTGTTGTAAGCTTGTTAAGTTTGCTTGATTAGCTAATGTAGAAGCGTCAAATTTTCCTGAATTTGTTAATGCTTCAAGAGAAGACATACCTCTTCCTTTTGCTGTTAAACCATATGTTTGCCACATATTTCTAATAGCATCTGGATTATTTTGTAATGACCACTCATAAATTTTTTTCTGAGCCTCTCCTTCATCGGTTACATTTTTAATACCAGGGATAAATGGTTCCCATTTTTCTAATAACTGTGGTACACTTAATCCTGTATTCACAAACTCGTTTCTATTACCCGTTGGAGTAATATTATTTACAGGAAGATTAGCTGCTCCATATGGAGTAATACCACCACCAGAATACATTGGCATACCATAACCACCAAGAGTCATTCCATATTCAGCCATTGGCATAGGAGGATTTACTGGCATTTGTTGTGCATTAGCATCATCACCATACATTGTTTCCATTGATGCTACTGGTTGTCCATCTGGCATTTCTTCAGGCGTTCCATTCATAGCTTGTTCTTGAGCCATGATTTCTTGCTGACCTTGTTTTACTGGCTCAGGAACAAATTGTTCCATAGAATAACCCATAGTTTCTAATACAGGTTGAGCTGCCTCAGGCATTCCTTGTGGGAAACCTTTCATTCCTTCTTGTATCATTGATAAAAAACCTAACTTCATTGTATAGTTTTTAATCATAAGAGTAGCAGTCTTTCTTGTTAACTCATCTGTATTTGGATCATATAGTAATTTCTTATATGAGTTGATGTCATACTTCTTAGCAATATCTGCAGGAGTAAAACCACCCTTCTTAGGTTTAAGATCAAACATTTTTAATACTGCTGGATCTTTAATCTTCATTGAAGCTGTGTCAGAAAAGATAAATGTTCCTTTTGGAAGATTCAAAGGTGTTCCACCTTCTGAGTGTCTTTTTCCTCCAATCTTAAAGTTATCTGGAATATTATCACCAGAAATACCACCGTAAGCATACTCTCCTTTTTCTGCTTCTAGGTTAGCAACTTCTCTTCCTACTGGTTGTAAAGTCTCTCTAATTTGAGTTTTCTTATTAGCAAGACTATTACTATAGTTTCCACCACCCCATGATGTTGGAGTAATTGCAAGAGATCCTTGCACTTGTTTACCTACTTGCGCTTTAGCAAGTGGTTTAGGTAATTTATTTATTCTAATCTTCATAGCCGTCTAATAAAGTAATATCTACACCAGCATCAATAAGTGCTTGGATTTCTTCTTCTGTGAGGTCGTATTCTCCACCTTCTTCATATTCTAATTGACCACCAAATTTAGAATAAGTTTGTTGAGTAAGCCCAGCTCCAACAATACCTTCAAAACCACTTTCAATTTCTCTACCAGTATTAATATCATATCTACCTTGAGAAAGCATTTCTGTAGGCGCTACTCTGCCACTAGCAGTCATTAGATTTTGATTATTAAATTGGTCTATCATGCTGTTTTCAAGAGCATCATTTGTATTTCTTGCAGCATTACCAATAAACGGCATTAAACCTTTAGGTTGAAAATTAAGTTTATTTTTTTGCTTATAGGTTACATCAACTTCTTGACTAGGAGTAGATTGCCATTCAAGATAATCTGGTATATTATTATTATTACTGTTAACCTCAAAGAAGTTTTGGTCTGCCATTACAGGATTGGTTCTATTATCCACAGGATTGTTATAAACAAATCCTCCATTAGGATACATTGGAGTACCACCGTAAGCCATATAGTCTGGGATAAATCCTCCCTCTGCTCTATTTCTAGCTTCTTTTTTAAACTCTCTGAAATTTTTTCTCTTATCTTTTTTTGATGTATTTGCTTGGTAATCCTTTACAGCTTTTAATTTGGCTAGAACTTGATTAGCACCTGGTATAACAACATCACTGCCATATTTCATAGCTTTTTCTAAACCTTCTACAGTTTGATCTTTAGACATTTCATCAAAAACTCTTCTTTGCTCTTTAGAGTTTTTATTCATTTGATCTAAACCAATATAGTCTTTACCCAAATTTTTAACATCTCTTCTTGATACCCCATCTAATGCAGCATTAAGAGCAGCTCTTTTAGATTTATATTCAGATTCTTTTTTTTCTGTTTTTACATCAGTAGGTTTAGGTGTAGGCGTAGGTGCTTTAGCATTGTTAGCTTTCACTTTTGCCATATACTCTTCATCTGACATAGGAGTTATCATACCGTCAAGAGCTTCTCCTTCATAAAATGCATTAGGATCTTGTCTTAAAAGTCTTCTTGCATTTCTTCTAGCTCCTCTTTCA
>Ga0181344_1000130_pt1 | contig 30710 bp, 46 predicted proteins | sample Su13VDMLBDD_FD_130098 | JGI IMG/M metagenome (GOLD analysis project Ga0181344, IMG submission 130098) | Freshwater viral communities from Lake Michigan, USA - Su13.VD.MLB.D.D | ecosystem: Environmental > Aquatic > Freshwater > Lake | place: USA: Michigan | collected 2013-07-15
AACCCGGCATTTGAACAAATCCCGGCGCTGATGCGCCTTGGCGCGGACAGCCTGCGCCGAAACATTGTGGTGAGCTAATGGCAACGACAAACGGCAATCGCGCGATTCTTGACCTCAAGCGTTGGGAGTTCTGTGCGCCAGCGCCGATCGCGACAGCAGCGGGCTCGTTTATCGCCAGCAGCCGGCATTACCGCCAGCGCCAGTTGTACGTCGCCAATGCCACCACCCATTACATTTATGACCCAGCCGAGGACGGATGGGCACAGATCCCGTCTGGCGCTTTAGCCGGCACGTTTGCGGTCGGCGCGTGCGGCACCGCTACCGCAATCGGCCCGTCCGGCACGGCAACGGCAGGGACGACCAGCACCATCACCACCAACCTGACGCTAACGCAGGATTTGCGCGGATATTCGATCCACATCACAGGCGGTCCAAACGCTGGCCTGACAACGCCGATCCTGTCCAACACGACAGGCGCCAATTCGGTAATTACCGTGGCGACGCAGGCGTCCGCGTTTACGGTAGCCACGACCTACCGTCTGCTCACTCCGCGCTGGTACGTCCTGAATGCCATCACGGCAGCCGGCACGACTACGGCCAACGTTTTCAAATACTACGATTTGGCCACCAACACATGGGCAGCCGCTGAGACCGGCGCAACGGACGGCATTGCCCCTGCTGCCGTCATTGGCACCGACAGCAAACTGATTTGCACGCCGTCGTGGCAGGGTTCTGGTTACAAGTCGTTTGCGACCGGCACCGCAACGGCAGGCGGCGCATCCACGCTGACCAATTCCGCAAAAACGTGGACCGTCAACCAGTGGACCAATTCGCAGGTCCGCATTGTCAGCGGCACTGGCGCGGGCCAGATTCGCACCATTGCGTCAAACACGGCGACCGTGCTCACGACCTCTGCCGCGTGGACCACGAACCCGGACGCAACCTCGGTCTACAGCATCGAGGGCAATGACGATTTCATTTACTACATGGGCAGCAACGCTGTGACGCTGTACCGCTACAGCATCAGCGCCGGCACATGGACGACGCTAAGCCCTGGCGTTGCACGCGCTGCTGCGCCCGGCGCCGGCATGTCCGGCCATTGGATCTGGGAAACGACTAATTCCGCTTGGAACAATGAGTCGGCCATTTTGTCGGGTCGGTATATTTATTCGTTTCGAGGCGGTGCCGGCGCGGTTCTCGACCGCTACGACATTGCAGGCAACACATGGACCAATGCGCTTACCTATGCGCCTGCGACAGAGACGTTTACTACCGGCACCAAATGGACGTACCGGGAAGATTATCTCTACGCGCAGAAGGACGCGACCGGTCGATGGCTTAAATACAACATCGTGACCGGTGAACAAGGCGGCTGGTCTGTGATGACGTACACGCAGGGCGCGGCCATTGCTGGCGACACGTCGTTTGACGTGCATTACGCGGACGGAGCCACCGAGATTGATTACGTCTACATGGTCCTGAACACCAGCACCGTCATGCTGCGCTGTATGGTGATTTGATGAACGCCACCGATTTGATCGAGCAGGCGCAGCGGTGGCTGGCGCGGCAGACCCAGCTGCGAGCCGAGGCGGAGCGATTGGGCGATGCGCAGTCTATCGCTGCAATTGATGCCGAAATTGCGGAGACCGAGTCCACGATTGCGCAGCTGCAAACGCTGGAGTAACCCATGCTGTTGACGCTGCTCCAGAGCGTAACGACTCCGGTGCCGCCAGTCGTTGTCCCGACCAAGGTCGGTGGCGACGATGTTCCGCGAATCGAAATATGGGAAACCAGACAGGCCAGGCGTAAGGCGCGCGAAGTCAGGCGCTCGATTGACATTCTGCGCGAGGAATTGCCGCAGGAAGTCGAAGTCGAGGCGCTGCCGCCGATTCCGATTCGGGTCGATAGCCCGGACTGGTCGGCCTACCTGCGCCAGTTAAGCGACATCGAGCAGCAGCTGCGCATCGTGCGCGAGCGACTGGCGGAACAGGACGACGAAGAGGTTTTGTTGCTGTTATGAGAACTCGATACATCCAGCATCCCGAGACCGGAGAGCTAATTCTGGCCGAGGACTACCGCGCTCCGCACCGGCCGACGTTCTACGTTCAGCCCGATTTGCCCGACTATGAGAGCCCGATCGACGGGCGCGTGGTGCATGGCCGCGCAGGCCGGCGCGAAGACCTGCGGCGCAGCGGTTCGCGTCCGTATGAGGGCCGCGAGGTTGAGGCGCGCGAGGCAGCCCGAGTGCGCAGGAATCACGAGGCGGCTCAGGAACGCGCAATTGAGCGCACCGCGCAGGCGGTCTTGGCCAACATGTCCCCAGAGAAAAAACGCGCCCTGATGCGCGGAATGTGAGGTAGCAAATGGCGTTTACCGAAGCCCAGTTGATCGCAGAGGCCGACCCCGCCGGCACTGCTCGCACTGTTGTTTTTGACAATTTCATCCCGGTTGGCACCACCCTGACTGACGTTTATGCGGTCGGTGTGGTGGCGCCTTATGCGGGCCGCAGCCGCTGGGTTCAGCTGTCGCAGACTCGCACGCCTGCGCAGGCCTGGAGCGATGTTCAGGCCGCATTGGCCTAAGGAGATTTCATGCTCGGAAACGAAGGCGCAACCGCCGAAGTTGAGAACGCAGCCGAGGCCGAAGCGCCCCGGACAATGGAAGAAACAATTCGCGAAACCCTGCACAGCATCAGGGACCGTGGCGACAGCGAGCCTGTAGAGGCCGAGGACGAAGTCCCGGAAACGCAGGCCGAGGCAGAGCCTGAGCCGGAAACGGAATCAGCCCGCCCGGCGCCCAACACATGGCGCAAGGATGTGGCTGCGAAATGGGCCACGTTGCCGCCAGAAGTGCAAGCCGAGGTCGAACGCCGAGAGTCCGACTTCCACAAAGGCATCGAGAAATACAAAGCCGCGGCGCAGTTTCAGGACGACGTTCAGAAAGCCGTGGCGCCGTATGTGCCGACGTTTCGTTCGCTTGGCATATCGCCTGCGGAAGCCATTCAAGGCCTGATGTCGACCGATGCGGTTCTGCGCAACGGAACGCCGCATGAAAAATTGGCCACGTTCCAGTCGCTGGCTCAGCAGTACGGCATCGACCTTGGGCAGGCACAGAGTTTTCAGGGCGCAGATCCACAGGTGTCTGCGCTTCAGCAACAGATTCAGCATCTGCAGAGCTATCTGCAGCAGCAAGAGACCAAGGGCCAGCAGGCTGAGCAGGCAGCGGTTAACACCGAGATCGCCCGTTTTGCCTCTGATCCAAAGCATGGGCACTTTGATCAGGTTCGAGAGCACATGGCTGCGCTTCTACAAGCCGGCCTTGCCAAGGACTTGTCCGATGCCTATGCGCAGGCTGTCTACGCCAACCCCACGACCAGAGCCGCTGTTCAACAGCAGCAGGCCAAGGCGTCGAAAGGGAGCGCGGCACAGGCGGCCAAGGTGGCAAAACAGGCGGCGAGCGTGAATGTGCGCTCAAGACCCGCAATGGCACCTGAAATGGCCGCCGGCCAAACAATGGACGAAACCATTCGTGCCACCCTGAGACGCCTCAGGGGCGCGTAATCAACTTTTTTTAGGAGTTCACCATGCCTTCACCCGGACAGGGCTACGCTGCTGGTGCGTTCAACGTGTTCAGCGAACTGGTCGCCACGACCTATCGCCTGCACTCGAAGGACGTTGCCGACAACGTGTCCAAACACAACGCTCTTTTCCGTCGCTTGACCGAGGCCGGTAAAATCCGCCTTGAAGATGGCGGCCTTTCCATCGTGCAGCCGCTCGAATATGCGGCCAACAGCACCTACACCCGGTACTCGGGCTTCGACGTTCTGGCGATCAACGCCGTTGACGTGCTGAGCGCCGCCGAATATCCGTGGCGTCAGGTGGCCGTGAATGTTGCGATTTCCGGTCTGGAAATGCGCACCAACAGCGGCGAGGCTCGCATCATTAATTTCGTGAAAGCGAAGATTAAGAATGCGCAGAACTCGCTGGCCAACGGCCTGTCGGTCGACCTGTACAGCGACGGCACTGCTGCCAACCAGATGAACGGTCTGCAGGCGCTTATCGCCGACGCTGGCACCGGCACTGTCGGTGGCATCAACAGCAGCACCTACAGCTTCTGGCAGAACGTGGTCCAGTCCGCTGGCGCCCCGCTGCAGGGTGGTTCTGCGATTACCCCGAGCGCGTCCACCATCGAGTCGCTGATGCTTCCGCTGTGGATTCGCACGACCCGTGGCAATGACACGCCGGACCTGATCGTCATGAGCGACGATTACTTCACGTTCTTCGAGCAGTCCCAGACCAGCCTCAAGCGCTACACCAGCGACGAGGATGGCCGTGGCGGTATGCTGAGCATGAAGTACAAGACCGCTGACGTCTTCTTCGACAGCTCGGGCGGCATTCCGGCCGCGCACGCCTACTTCATCAACACCGACTATTTGGATCTGGTGGTTCACCAAGACGCCAACATGGCGATGTTGCCCGAGGTGGAATCCATCAACCAGGACGCCATGGTCCGCACGATCATTTTTCAGGGCAACCTTGCCCTGTCGAATCGTTCGCTGCAGGGCGTGATGAAGGCTTAAAGGAGCAACATCATGACAACCGCTGCCTCCATGTTCTCTGTCTGTGGCACTCAGGCCATCGGCAACTGGAACACCCCCGACACCACTCAGCGTCACCCGCTGGGCACCATCATGAACGTGGTCGACCCGTACTGGGGCGGTCAGGAACTGATCTACCTTCAGTTCTCGTTCACCACCGGCACGCCGCTGCGCACTGGCGCCGTTTTGGCGTTCGATACCGCCACGTCGTTCATTGCGACGCTGGTGGCGAACACCGCCAACCTTGGCAAGTCGCTGGCGTTCAACCTCAACGCGATTCCCTCCGCCAACGCGACCGGCACCTACTACCTGTGGGCTGTCGTTAGCGGTTCCTGCCCGGTGTGGAGCTCTGCGTCGGTTGCTGCTGACACGGGCATTGGCATCGTGGCTGCTGGTCAGGCGGGCGCTCAGGCCGCAGGCAAGCAGATCGTCAACTGCCGCAACACCAAGGCTGCGACCACTACCGTGGCCAAGGCGAACACCGTCACTCAGAACGGCTCGCCGATTCTGAAGGTGTCCAACACTGACGGCTGGTTCGTCGGTGGCTCGGTGTCCGGCACTGGCATCACGACCTCGCTGATCACCGCCATTGATCCGGACAACCGGACCGTGACGCTGGCCAGCAACTCGTCCGCCACCGGCTCAGTGACTGCTACTCAGACGAACAACGACGGCACGAACTACTTCAACACCGTCACTTGTGATCGTCCGTTCGCTCAGGGTGCTATCACCTAAGATTGCCGTTGGCAGTCACAGCGGGGGCTTCGGCCCCCGTTGTTTTTTTCAATCCAAAGCGCAACCGCAGAGGAATTATGGAATCACGAATCCCGTACTTTGATTTTGTCCAGCGTGAGCATGGCGTTGATTCGGAGCAATCCGAAGAGGCCGGCTACGAAGTCCCGAAAATCGTCACGTTTATCCGAATCACTCCGCACGGACATCGCGGAGATCCGATGGAGTTTTTCGCAGACGAGTTTATCGAGCGCAAAGGCCTTGAGGCCCGGGCGGGTCGATATGAGCATTCATGGGTTGCCCGATTCAAAGACGGTTTGGCCGAGTTCCGCGAGGGGAGAGAACTGCCGCGCGAAGGCACGCCGCTGCTGACGTGGGAACGAATTCTGAAAAGCCGCCGCGAGCAATTGGCCGCGCGGTTTCCGACAATTGAAGATTTGGCGGCATGCCCGGATTCGAACCTGGGCGAGATTGGTCTTGATGGGCGCGTGTTGCGAGACATGGCGCGGGCTGAGATTCAGGCCAAAAAGGATTTAGAGCCGGTGGTGCGCGAGCTCGCCGTGGCTAAAGAAGAAAACCGGCAGTTGCGTGAGCAGCTGCAGAGACTCGAGGCGCGGTTTGACGCGCTCGAGGACGACAAACCTAGACGCGGGCGACCGCGACTGACTGACGAGGCTGCGTGATGGCACTGAATTGTCTGCAGATCATCCAGAGTGCATGCCGGCGCATCGGGATTTTGAGCCCGAATACCGCAGTCACGAGCACAGATCCGCAGATAATTCAGCTAGTGGAAATGTGCAACGAGGAGGGCCGAGAGCAGGCCTCACGTTACGCATGGCAGGCTTTGCAGCGAGAGGCGACGTTTCCGACCGTGGCGGTCGAATTGCAAATCTCGCTGGCGGCCATCACGCAGGGCTTTGAGTACATCGTCAACAACACGATCTGGAATCGCGACCTGCGCCGCCCTGTTTACGGCCCAGACAGCGAACAGGACTGGCAGAAGGCCAAGGCCACGCAAATCAACGGCCCGTTTAACCGGTTTCGGATCATCGGGAGCAGTATTTATTTCTACCCCGTCCCGACTGCAGGCCAAGATTGCTATTTTGAATACCTGAGCAATTTCTGGGCAGCCGACACCAACGGAAACGGTTCAGCGGTTTTCGAGAACGACACCGATGTCACGGTGTTGGACGACCAGCTGGTGATCCTCGGCACGGTGTGGCGCTGGAAGGCGGCCAAAGGCCTGGCTTATGCCGAAGACTTCCGCAAGTACGAGGCCAGATTGCTCGACGTCCAGAACCGCGACGGTGGCAAACCCACCCTCACCATGACCGGGGCCAAGTACGACATTAATCCGGTTGTAATTGTGCCGGCCGGCAGCTGGAGTTACTGATGCGCCGACCGGCAATTCGCCAGCAGGTATCCCGCACGCTGTCTGTCCCAGCGCCTGTTGGCGGATGGAACACGCGCGACATGTTGGCCGAAATGAAGCCAAACGAGGCGGTGATCCTCGACAACATGTTCTGCCTGACTAGCTCGGTTCGTGTTCGCCCCGGCAGCGTCGATTACGTCACGGCGATTCCGGATGACGCTCATACGCTGATGGCCTACAGGTCTATTACCGGCACCTCGAAATTGTTTGCCGCTGCTGGAACCGAAATTTACGACGTCAGCGTAGCCGGCTTGTGCGGGTCTCCGGTGCTGGCCGGGCTGTCAAACGACGATTGGCAGCACATCATTTTCGGCACGTCCGCCGGCAATTACATGATTGCGGTCAACGGCGCGCACCTGCCTATCATTTACAACGGATCTGCGTGGGGAAACATTTTCTCCGCGACGTTCAGCAACGCCATTTCTGGCGGCGGCCTCACCAGCGTTGGCACGCTCTGCACCTGCGTCATGACCAACCCGCACAACATGCACACAGGCATGTCGATCACCGTCAGCGGCGCGTCTCAGACGGCCTACAACGGCACGTTTGTTATCACGGTCACAAACGCCACCACGTTTACCTATGTGGCCCTATCCGTTCCAAGCGCAACCCCAGCGACGGGCAGCCCATCCGCCGTTCCGACCGTCAACTTTGCGATCACCGTCGCCAACCCGCTTAATTTCATCGCCATCACGCAGCACAAAAACCGCATTTGGTTTGCCGAGAAAGACACGCTTAAGGCGTGGTACATGGGCACAAACGCGATCGGTGGCGCAGCTGCTGCGTTCGACCTGTCTGCGCTGTTCTCGCGCGGCGGTTATCTGATGGCTCTCGGCACATGGACGCTCGATGGCGGCGCCGGCCTCGATGACCTGTTGGTTTTCGTGACCAGCGAGGGGCAGGTGGCTGTCTACCGTGGCACAGATCCAGCGGTGGCGGCAAACTGGACGCTGGTCGGCGTCTACATGCTGGCCCAGCCAATCGGCAGGAATTGCCTGCAGAAGTTTGGCGGCGACCTGCTGATGCTGACGCGCCAGGGCATGTTGCCGTTGAGCAAGGCGCTGATTTCTGCGGACGTTACCGACCGCATGACCGCATCGGACAAAATCGCGCAGACGTTTTCCGATTACGGAACGCTGTATGCCGCAAACGATGGCTGGCAGCAGGTGCTGTTTTATGAAGAGAACGCGCTGCTGGTCAATGTGCCGGTGTCGATCGACGTCAGCTATCAGCTGGTGATGAACACGACGACCGGCGCGTGGTCACGGTTTACTGGTTGGAATGCTCGGTGCTGGGAAAGGTTTGAATCCGGCATTTATTTTGCCGCCGGGGACAAGGTGGTGCAGGCGTGGACCGGCAACACGGATTCGGGCGCGCCGATTTCGTTTGAGGGGCTGCAGGCCTTTACCTACGCCAATGCGCCGACGCAGCTGAAGCAGGTCAAAATGCTTCGGCCAATTATCGCAACGGAAAGCCAGCCAAACATTTTGCTCGGGGTCAACGCCGACTTTGATACCAGCGCGCCAACCGGGATTCCGACATTCGTTCCGGCCACCGCCGGCCTTTGGGACACTGCCGAGTGGGATTTGGATTACTGGGGCGGAGATCAGGTGATTCGGCGAGAATGGCAAACGGCCTTTGCCATGGGCTACTCGTTCGCTGCGCACATGGTCGGAACCATTAGCGCTAGTTCATTCAACTGGATTTCAACGGACTATGTGGTTGAAGGCGGGGGCGTGATATGACCGACGAAAAACTGCGCGAGCTGCTGCAGCGGGCAATTGATCGAAGCCTCGGCGTGGTCTCGGTGGACGACGTACTGGAGCGGGTTCAGGCCGGCAGGCTAGCGCTGTGGTTCGCCGAAAACAGCGTGGCGGTTAGCGAACTAAACCGACTGCCGCAAAAGACGGTGGTCAATGTCGTGCTGGCCGCCGGAGAATTAGAAGAGCTGCGTGGTGTCATGCGCGACATCGAGGCCTACGCCCAGTCGGTAGATGCTGCCTTGGTAACGATTGTTGGCCGTCGTGGCTGGGGCCGGGTGCTTGGTTATGTCGAAACGGCATCGCTGATGTCGAAACCTGTGGGGATGTGAAATGAGCGATTTATTCGACAGCATTTTTGGTGGTGGCCCGGATACGCCAGAGCCTCCGGACTATCAGGCGTTGGCGGCCCAGCAGGCAAACCTAAATCGTCAGTTTGCTCAGGAAGCCACGCAGGCGAACCGCCCAGGGCAGGTCACGCCGTTTGGCTCCGTCAACTGGACGCGCGACGCCAAAGGAAACTGGACGCAGACGACCACGCTTTCGCCCGAGCAAAAGCGCCTGCTTGATGCGCAGAACAAAGCCAGCCAGCAGATGGCGCAGAACTTTGGCTTTTTCGGCGGCAAAATCAACCAAGCCTTCAAAAATCCAATCACCGCGCGAGACCTTCCGGCATCGATGATCAACGCTGGCGAGACCGGCCAGCAGGCGATTATGCGCCGCCTAGCGCCCGAGATTGCCCGCGACCGCGCTGCCCTACAGCAGCAGCTGGCAAACCAAGGCCTGCCCCCGGGCAGCGAGGCATACAACAACGCCATGTCGTTGCAGCAGCAGCAGGAAAACGACCTGCTTAGCCAAGCGGCGCAGGCCGGCATCAAAATCGGACAGGACGCGCAGAACCAGCAGTTCCTGCTGAAGAACTCGATCGCCATGCAGCCTTACAACATGGCAGACGCTGCGTTTGGCCTTTACTCAAAGGCTCGTGGCGCGGCTGCGCCGACCATGCCGAGTTTCCCTAATTTCTCAACGCAGGCGCAAACGTCTGGCCCGGACTCGCTGACCGCAGGAACCAATGCGTACAACTCGGCGCTTGGCCAGTACAACGCGCAGGTGGCGCAGGCAAACAAGAATGCGGAAAATCAGGCCAATATGGCGTTGGCCATTTATTCAATGTCCGACGTCAGGGTAAAGGCCGATGTTCTGCGCATTGGCGAAATGCCAAGCGGTTTGCCGGTATACAAGTTCCGATATGTCTGGGACGAACCCGGCACCGAGCGCGTCGGCGTTATGGCGCAGGATGTCGTCGAGGTCATGCCTGACGCGGTCAAAATGAACGACGACGGCCTGATGATGGTCGACTACGCGAGGCTCTGAAATGGCAAATCCGTTTGTGAACTCTGCGATCAACCCGCTGCAGTTTTTTGCCCCCGATGTAGCAGCAGACGCAACGCAGCTTGCTCGTCAGCAGGCGATGGTCGACGCCCTGCGGCAGCGGGCCACGGCAGAAGACCCAACGCAGGTTGTTTCCGGCATCGCTCTGAAAAACTCGCAGCTGGGCCGCATCGCAAGTTCGCTGCTGGCCGACTACAAGCAAAAGGACATCGACCAGAAGCAGGTCGAAATGGCGAAGCGCTATGCGGAGGCGTTGGGCGGCGCTGGTGGAGCCACCACGGGGACCGGTGGTGTCGTCGACCCGGAAACGCTGCGGCAGGCTGCAATCCTCGACGCGGTTTCGCCGGGCGCCGGAAAATCGCTCATTCAGTCGCGCATTGAACAAAGCAAACCTGTGGATGTGGTTCGCACCGCGCAGCAACTGTTCCCTAACGACCCCGTGGCTCAGCAGCAGTACCTGCAGGGCTACGCGCGAAAACAAACGGAGCTCACGCGCACGCCAGGTTCCTACGTCGTTGGCATGGACGGCGAACTGGTCGAAACCCCGATGTCTGCCGCTGACAAGCGCCGACTTGAGTTGCAGGAGCGTTCTACGGCTGCGCAGGAAAGCCGCGCCCAGACTGCGGCTCGTCAGGCTCAGCAGGCGACTGGATCTGGTGGCGGGTTTGGTGGGACTAGCATGGAGGCGCAGGCCAGCAACCGTTATCGCAATCTGTTGATAAAACAGCAGAGGGGCGAGCCGTTGACCCCCGAGGAGCAAGTCGACTTTGGTTTGGCAAAAGGCTTTTTGGAGCGCCCGCAGTTTTTCGGCAATTTAGACACGGGGGTCATGGCCGTTGACAAACGGCTTCTGCCGACTCTGCCGGCTTCCACCCTTGCCCCAATGCCTGCCGGAACGCCTGCTCAAGCCGCCGCGCCCGGCACGCCAGCCGCCGCACCAGCGGTTCCACCGGCTATTGGTGCGCCTCGAGAAGTTGTTGCGCCTAAGCCCAGAACAGAACAGCAGGTGCGGGATAAGGCGCGAGCCGAAGCCGGGCTGGCTTTGCCAAACATCGAGTCTGATGCTGCGCAGTCCATACAGCAGGTCGAGCGCATTTTGAAAGATCCAAACCTCAATTCTCTTATTGGCAATCCAGCAGGCATGCTTACCAAACGGATTCCCGGACAGCCAGCGGCAAACATCAGCGCGGCGCTTAAGCAAATCCAAGGCGGCGCATTTTTGGCCGCAATTCAGAAAATGAAGGGCTCTGGCGCTGTTAGCGAAGCAGAAGGTGCTGCAGCAACGGCAGCCATCACGCGCATGTCAGAATCGCAATCGGTGGATGAGTTCAAGGCGGCCGGTCAGGAATACATCGATATTTTGAAACGAGGCGTGGAAAACCAGCGCCGTTTAGCCGCACCGGAGAACGCGCCTGCCGCTCCCAGCACTGGAGCAAGCCCGTTGACCCCTGAAGAGCAAACAGAGTTAGAAATGCGTCGTCAGCAAATCAAAGAATTAGAAATGCGTCGTCAGCAGTTCAATCAGACCGGGGGGCAGTGATGACGCCACGGGAAGAACTTGAAACGCTTCGCCGCATCAAAGAGCTCGAGGCCAAGGCGCGCCCGACGTTTGAGCAGCGCGTAGCCGCGCAGCCGGCGATTGACCCAACGGCTGACATGTCCGTTACCGAAAAGCTGCTTGCTGGCGCCGGCAAAGGGTTTGTTGATGTCGGGCGTGGCGTGCAGCAGGTTTTCGGCGGAGACCAAGAACTGCAGGCCTTGATTGACGAACAGGCGAGGCTCGACAAGCCGTTGATGGCAACCGGGGCTGGGTTGACTGGGAACATCATTGGCGGCGCCGCAGCGCTTGCGCCAACGTTTGCGATTCCGGGTGCAGGCACGGTCGCCGGCTCAACTGCGTTGGGCGCGATCGGCGGCGGCCTCCAGCCCGTAACGTCAGACCAGAACCGAGTCACCAACATCGCGACCGGCGGCCTGTTCGGCGCTACGGGGCAGGCACTGGGGAATCTGGCGCCTCGCGCACTGTCTGCGGTCACCGCGCCGTTTCGAGAAGGCGGACGCGCTCGAATCATTGCTGAGACCCTGCGAGAGTTTGCAACCGACCCAACTGCGATTGCGCGGGCCGCAGGCAGTCGCGTCCCGGGCGTTGAGATGACGACCGCAGAGGCAACGCGAGATCCTGGCCTTGCCATTCTGCAGCGCGTCGCTCAGTCGGAAAACCCAAGGTTTGCCGGCGACTTGGCGGCGCAGGAGCTGCAGAACATCGCGTCTGCGGCAAACGTCGTCCGAGGCATCGCGCAAACGCCGCAAGCAATGGCCGCCGCCGTAACCGCACGAGAAGCCGCCGCCGCGCCGTACTACGAGCTAGCACGTAATACGACGGTCCGCGCTGATGAAGACCTTGCGCGGCTTATGCGGCGTCCAGAAATCGCCGCAGCATTCCGGCAGGCTCAGGAAAATGCAGCCAATGCCGGTGCTGTCATTCCGGGGAATTTTTATCAACCCGCTCAGCGCGTGCCGGCCGGCTTGTCCGGGTTCAGGGAAGTTCCCGAGCAGTTCGGAGAGGTAAGCGGGGAGACGTTGCACCAGATGAAAATGGCGCTTGATGCGTCGCTATCCTCTGGCCCTCAGCGAGGCATCGCGGGAGCGAACGCCAGAGCAGCCAGATCCGCCAGAGACGATTTCCTCAGCTGGATCGAGGACAGAATCCCCGCCTATCAAACGGCCCGCGAAACATTTGCCGGGGCCAGTCGGCCAATCAACCAGATGGAAACTGGCAATGAGTTGATTCGGAAAATGATTGGCAGCGCTCAAGAGGTCTCGGATTATGACCCTGTGCTAGTTAGCACCGAAAAGTTCGGACGTGCATTGCAAAATCTTGACGATGTGGTCAGAAGCGCGACTGGGCGCAACGAGTTATCTGCGGATGTGCTGACGCCCGCGCAACGGCAGTCTTTGCTTGACGTCAACGATTACCTTGCCAACCGCCAGTTTGTGCAAAACGCCGGTCGCGGCTCGGGCTCGAACACGGCGCAAAACCTTGCAGGCCAAAACTTCATGCGTTCGATTGCCGGTCCGCTTGGGTTGCCGTCGGGTTTCCTCGAATCGCAAGTGGCGGAAAATCTTTCCGCACTGGCGAGCCTTGGGGGCATAGCGCCCTACGAAAGAAACCTTCAGCGAGAACTGGCGGCGGCATTGCTCAATCCTCAGACGGCCTCAGGTGTTTTGCAGGCTGGCATCCCTAGTGGCGCATCGCCAGCCCTGCTTGAGGCGTACACGCGAGCCCTGGGCGCCCTTTCAGTTGGGGCCGGCACGGCGGGTCAGTAGGCGTTTGACGCGGCCTTCTGGGATTAACGGCAAAATGACAAACCGGGACAGCACGCCAGCGATAAAAAACAGGGCGAGCGCGACGAGCGGTTTGATCAACAACGACAACAGAAACGGCGACATGATTGCTCCAGCGATTGGCACGATCGCGCTACTTTAACGAAGGGGATTGACCCATGCCACGAAATGGATCCGGCACATACCAATTGCCAGCAGGCCAGCCAGTCGTTACTGGTACGGTCATCAGTTCGTCGACGTTCAACACGCTGACAAATGACATTTCCAATGCCCTGACGCAAAGCCTATCGAAGGACGGCCAAACCCCGGCGACCGCGAATTTGCCGATGGGCGGGTTCAAGCTAACCGGCTTGGCCAACGGCAGCGCTAGCACCGACAGCATCACCTATGGGCAGGTGCAGGGGCTCATTTCGGCCGACCGGAAAAGCCGGAACCGGATCATTAACGGCGGGTTCAACGTCGATCAGCGTTACAACGGGTTATCGCACACGATCACCGCTGGCGCCGCCTTGGCGTATGGGGTCGACCGCTGGTATGCGTATTCGACTGGCGCCAACGTCGCAGGGCAGCGGGGCAGCGCTTCGGGCCCAGGATTAGGCGCCTACACGATCACGGGCGCTGCGAGCGTGACCGGCGCCGGGGTAGGCCAGCGCATTGAGCGCGCCAACTCGTTTGACCTAGCCGGCTCAAGCGCCACGCTTAGCGTGTATTTGTCCAATTCGCTCCTGACGTCGGTCAGCTGGGCTCTGTACTACGCCAACACGAACGACACCTTCGGCACGCTGGCCTCGCCGACTCGAACGCTCATTTCAAACGGCACGTTCACCGTTACGCCGTCTCTTGCCCGTTACACCGCCACCGTCAGCGTGCCGGGGGCTGCCACCACTGGCCTCGAGCTCGTGCTGAGCGTCGGCGCACAGACCAGCGGTTTGTGGGTAATAGCGGGCGCGCAGCTTGAAAAGGGCACGGCGGTTTCAGACTTCGAGCAGCGGTCGATCGAGGAAACGACTGCCGAGTGTCAGCGCTATTATCAATCGACGCGCTACCTGAGCGGTTTTGACGCGCTTGTGATTACAGGCCAAGCGCTGACTACCACGCGAATTATTATTTCCGGTGTGACGTTCCCCGTCCGTATGCGCACGACGCCAACCGTCACCGTCTATTCTGGATCGTCTGGCAGCGGCAATGGCGCCGCCGGCTCGGTCGTCGCATATAACGCGATTAGCGTCGCGGTGGGGTCGTCGTTTGTCGTGAACACCCCGCAACCGCAAGGCTTTGGAAACCGGCTCGATACGTCCGTGGGAACACCGCTGACGGTTGGTGAATGGTACAGCTTTACCTACGTTGCAGACGCCGAGTTGTAAACGGGAAATTCTCCTAATTAATGATGCCAAGGGTTCGCATAAAATGGATGTTGTGATTGATTTTCAAGCCATCGTTAACGCAATCCTCGGCGCGCTCGTCACCGTCATCGCTTGGCTTGCCCGCGAATTGTGGGGCGCCGTCAAAGAGCTAAAGGCCGACCTTGGCAAATTGCGGGAAGACCTGCCACGAACTTACGTCCTGAAAGAGGATTACCGCAGGGACATCTACGATATGAAGGACATGCTCGCGAAAATCTGGGACAAACTTGACGGAAAGGCTGACAAATGACCCTCGGCGAGAAACAGCGCCTGTTCACCAGGCTTATTGGGAAACTCATCGAATACGCCTATGCCAGCGGCTATGAGCTCACGTTCGGCGACGCCTACCGCAGCCCGGAGCAGGCCAAGCTCAACGCCGCCGCCGGCAAAGGCATCGTCAACAGCTTGCACTGCGAGCGGCTGGCGATAGATCTAAACCTGTTCCGAAACGGCAAATACCTGACCGATTCCGCCGACTATAAACTGCTCGGCGAATACTGGGAGTCGCTTGGGCCGGACTGCGCTTGGGGCGGGCGGTTCAGCAAACCGGACGGCAACCACTTCTCAATCAAACACGCAGGCCGCTCGTGATCGGAGACCTGATCGCTGGCCTGCTCGGCAAGGTGCTTGACCGCGCGTGGCCGGACCCCGCGCAAAAAGCCGCCGCCGCTCAGGCGATTGCGGAGCTCCAGCAGGCCGGCGAGTTCAAGCGCCTCGATGTCGAGCTCGCGCAGCTGCAGATGCAGGCCGACATCAACAAGGCCGAGGCGGCCAGTGGCGACCCGTTCGCGTCGCGCTGGCGCCCGTTCATCGGATGGATCTGCGGGGCCGCATTTGGCTGGAACTTCGTTGGTCTCCCGGTGGCTCGCCTTTTGTGCGACCTATCCGGCAATCCGATTGCGATTGCGCCGGCCGACATGTCCGAAATGATGCCCGTGCTCCTTGGCCTTCTGGGCCTCGGCGGACTGCGAACGTATGAAAAGGTGGCAAAGAAATGATGCTGGCCATTGCCGTTTTTGCAGCGCTGGCCGACCGGATGCGCGGCGGCTTCCCGGAGCGCCGCTTCTGGGGCCGCGACATCGTCCGCATGGCCGCCTGGTACGCCAGTGGCGCGCTGGTCGCCATGCTCATCCGCCCCGACTGGTGGTGTCTGCTGGCCGGGATTTTGTTCGCGCAGGGCGACCGCCAGGACATGTCGGTAATGGCCGAGCTTATCCGCCCGGACGGGAAACGGCTGAAGGGATGGCTTGGCCAATTTCGCATAGGGTCCGTGTTTGCGGCCTGCACAGCGCCGATGCTGGCCGTGGATGTGGCCTACTGGCCAATGGTCGTGGCGTGCCTGCTAGCGCCTGCTGTGGGCGCTCTGGTGGCGCATCCGTTCCCGGGCAACCGATGGGCGTGGATGGAACTATGGCGCGGGTTTTTTGTGGCAGTTTTGACGGGGGCGATCCATGCAACGCAAATTTGACTCAAACCAACTGGCGCAAGCGCTTGGCAATTTTGGCCGGATGCCGATGCAGTCGGGCATGGGGCCGACTAGGCCGACCTCCGCGCAGGCCCAGCAGCCAGAGCCGCAGCCGTATGGCCCGGTATCGTTTGAGACTGCGCTGGGCGCTTTAGGGCCGTCGATGGATAACGGGCAGGTCTACACCAACCCGCAGGCGTTTCAGGGCTACCAGAGCGCCGCAAGAGCCGTCGGGGCCATGTATGGCATGCAACCGCGAGGATATTTCACGCGGGCCACGCCAGACGCTTTTGCGCCGACCCGTCCGCTGCCGCCAGGGTTCCAAATCCGGCGCTGATTTTGTGAAGCTGGAGACGCTTACAAATGCCGCAAAAGGCGTTGACACGAGAAGAGTGCGAAAAGGTCGTTCAGGTCGTGCGGGAATGCCTAGCTGAGGGATTCCTTTGGAACGCGCAGCCAGCGGCCATTCCCGAGGCCGCGCGACGTTTGGGGATCCAAGCCAAACAGGTTGAGCACCGCATCAAATCGGCTGCTAAACGCTTTAACATCGAAATGCCGACGCCTAGTAGCATGGCATCTATGAAAGTTACCGAGCGGCGCAAGATGTTGGATTTCGGCGATTCTCAGCGCCCACCTACGCTGCCGGATTTCCCCGATGACGACATCCCGATTGGCGAAATCATTGATTTGATGTGCCGCCGGTATGAACGCCGCGCCGAGCACAAATCGAGCAAGGCTTGGTTTCGCATCGAAATGCCTGACGATGGCCCTTTTGCCGTTATGTGGTGGGGCGACCCACACCTTGACTCAAATGGGACTAATTTCCCGCTGATCCGCGAGCACGCCGTTTTGGCGCAAACGCCGCACGTTTACTCTGTCAACATTGGTGACACGCTCGACAACTGGCCGCACGGGTCGCGGCTCATCAAACTCTATGCCGAATCTGACCAGTCGGTAGGCACCGCGCAGAAACTGGCGCGCTGGTTCATTCAATCGGCCGGCATTCGCTGGCTGGTTTGGCTGCAGGGCAACCATGACTCATGGGGCGGCCACACCACAACCGAGTTTCTGCGCGAGCTGGTCGGCAACCGGGTTGTCCTCGAAGACTGGGGCGCCAAGTTTGTCCTGGCGTGCCCTGGTGGCCATGAGTACCGCGTCTGGGCGTCGCACAACTTCCCCGGTCACTCGCAGTGGAACAGCCTGCATGGCCCACAGAAGGCAGCCTCGATGCGCGAGGAAGCTGACATTTACGTCTGCGGCCACACGCACAATTGGGCGATCCACAAAGAGGAAAACGCGCAGCGCGGGTTCACTTATTCGCTCATCCGCGCCAGAGGCTACAAGTACATTGACAGCTACGGCGAAAAGCTGGGCTATCCACCGCAGCAGCACGGCGCCAGCGTGGTGACGGTTTTTGTGCCCAAGCGAGGCCGGCATTACTCGTTTGAGCATGTCGACGACGGTTTAGAATTTATGCAGCAATTGAGGGCGGTGTATGAGCGAAATCATTGACCTCGACGCTCACCGCAGCAAACCGCCAGACCGGTGCATACTATCTTGCGCCTGTGGGTGTGGAATGTTCCGCCTGTTCGACGATGGGACGGTGGAATGCCTGAACTGCGGCGGCCTAGCGCAAAACCTGCGCGCTGATTTCAACGAGGACAACCTTTCCCCGGCATCGTGACCTCGAGCGCCACTGGCGCCGTTTCCGTGGCTTCTACGGCCTCCATCGCGCCGAATGTATCAACCAGCGCGCGTACCAGCTTGGCAAACTCAGGATCTGTCCGCAGCAGCGTTGCGACTGCGGGCAGCCTCTTGATGCTTTCCCAGGTCTGGCGATCAGCGGACTGATTTGTGCGTTGCATAGTTTTGAACCAGCCAAACGGTTTGCGAGTGCAGGCCTAACCGTCTCGCAATGCCGGCCTGCGTCAATTCTCGATACTGCAAAAGCAACTCGCATTTTTCATCATCGAGCGTGCGCAGCTGCTCCGCAATGCGTGCATGGCGCATCGGCAGTTTGTAATGGCCAATCCGTGCCCGCCAAATCGTCACAGTTCCGCAGTGGAGCCGTTTGGCTAACGCAGCATCGCTGTATTCGTCTCGCAGCCGACGTTTGATTGCGTTGCGCTGGTCAACCATTGCTCGGATCGAGCGAACTGTCTCCGCATCGAGCTTTGTATTGCCCGGCATCCGCTGTTTGCGCCGACTATTTGTTTCGGAGATAATCATCAGCGTTCCTCCTGTCCTCTCCCTTGCCCGGGCCGTCCCGGGCATTTTTTTATCTGATTCTAGGCAACGGATCGCGACGCTTCGCGAACCATTCCTCGTCTGATTCTCGCTCCCCGCCCAACGGGGTCCATTTGAGTGGCGAGGTGCTGGGGGCGTCGCGGATGATCGCCTTGGCCACTCTGGCCGACCACTGCGCCCACGTCTCCCCGTCCAGCTTCGGATAGCGGTCGCGCATGAACTGTGGGCGCCACTTCATCACCGCCATATCAGTCGAGCGCTTCGTTGCCTCCTTCCACTCCTCGATGTGACACGCTCTGCATTGTGGTCGCCCGAAGCCGTCAACGCCGAAAAACTCGCCGCCGCACTTGCATTTCATCGCCGCAGACGACTCCTGCCGCTTGAGGTCGCCAGATCCCTCGCGCACCTCTGCCTCGAAACGGAACTGGTTGAGATATGTGCTGACCATTGGCAGCGGCGCCACGAATTTATTTGGCACCCGTCGCGCGTTACGCCTGTTGTTAGCGTGCAGAGCATACCCGTGACGAACAGTTGACGAGAACCGGGCCTCGTCCTCCGGGATGCCTTCCTCTCGGCACCACTTCTTGCACGCCTTTTGCCAGGCCTCGAAAGCCTTGCGCTTCGAGCCCTTCGCCGTGACGTCCATGCGCTCGTCCTGACCGTACACGCTCCAGAATGCGTCGAAAGCGTCGCTATAGACCATTGATTGCCCCCTGCAGTTTTTTGCTTGGATATAGTCGGACAACCCGCCGATCAGTTTCCAGCGGTTTTGCGTCCGCCCAACCGTGCAGCCGCATGTGATTCATTATCCTAATCGCTGTTGATTCTCCGCAGCTGGCGTCGGCTAGGTAATGCTTGACCGAGGCACGCTTGTCGTTGCGAGTCAGCAGCCAGATCAGGCACACCACGGCATTTGGAATCGACGCTGGCGGGTCGATCAACTCGGCCACTTGGCGCAACTGTGCCCATGCGTTGCAGACGTTGTTGTTCATTCCTTCCCCCTTTCGCGGATTGCCGCGGCGCCTTCTGACAGTCTCCAAGCCGTGCTTCGGAGGGCATCGACAGGGCTGGTGCTGGGCTAGGCGCCCCCACATGTCGTTGATGTTCATTTGCACAACTCCTGCAGTTTCCTGAAGTTTTCTGGAGTTATTCCTCCATTCCTGAACCAGCCTCTAACCGTGTTATGCGAAACGCCGATGCGGCGCGAAATCGCCCATATCGAAAGCCCCAGAGACTCAGCCATTGCTCGAACGACGCCAGGCTCTATTGCTACTGCGGGCCGTCCGCAGTCGTCCGAGGTGTCACGCGGTGGCGGCATCCGCGCCGGCTGCTCACCGTCGAGGTTCCAGCGCACACGCCAAGCGCGGCGATGGAGCCCCTTTGCCTCAAGCCGGGCGGCCAGCGCCATCGCGACGCGGAACGATTTAGGATCCGGGAAATGCAGCCGATAGCTAGCGTCGCCCGCGACAGGGCCAGCGTGCGGGTCATACGAGGTACGACCCAGCCCAGACCCTGACGCAGACGGTTTGTGATGCGCTGGCATGAAGGCAACTAAAACGGCAGGTCGTCGTCGAGCTCGCCCCGGTCGTCATCCGTGCCGGGCTCTCTGTTGCGGCTCGAGCGTTTGTCCCCATTAGCCGGATAGCGAGGCTCTGACCCTTCGCTGCGCTCCGACTTTCCGCCCAGCAAGTCGAGACTGTGGACCCGCACCTCCGTGATGCTGCGGGTCTCGCCGTCCTTGACGTACTCCCGAATCTGCAATTCGCCGCTAATGGCGATTTGAGACCCCTTTCTGCAGTACTGGTCGACTATTCCGGCGAGTTTGTCCCAAAAAACGAGGCGCACCCACGTGGTCTGCTCTTCGCCGCCTTTGATCCGTTTGCCGACCGCCAGGGTCGCGTTGACTACAGGCGTGCCGCCCTGCGTGTTGCGGGTTTCGGGGTCGCGGCCAAGGCGGCCGATTAGGTGAACGGTGTTCATGTTTCCTCCTGCTGTTTCGGTGCGGACATGGTTTTGAGTGCGAAATCCCAGCATTTCAGCAGCGTTTCAAACGCTGTGCAGACCTGCAGGACATCGCCCCTCGTTTCGTCGTCCATCAGCGACATTTTGTTTTTGAGGCGCTCGCACGCCTCGATGGTTTTGCGGTCGTGGTCGGTCATAGCTACCTCATGTAACGGTTATAAAGTCGTTCGACGCGCGCAGCGTTGCGCACGGTGATCTGTTGCTTGCCCAGCTGCAGCCCGCGCCCTTTTTGCCCGAGCTCGCGGGCAATGCGCAGCTTGGTGAAGCCCTCCTCGAGGAGGAGCGCGACGAGGCGCCAGGTCGGTTTTGCCGATACCAGCGCGCCGTCTTCGCGGCAAGCTGGCGTCACGGCCAGAATCTTTCGCTCGGTGCGGGCGCGGATTCTGGTTTTCTCTCCGCGCGCAATCTGCTGTATGACGGAGCACGCAACGTCGCTTGCCGCGCGGACGGCATCCCTGCCCACGCCCTTCTTGCGCAGCGCTAGCAGGTGCTGGCGCGCTTTGGTGGCGTCGACAATGCCATTCCAGTCGCCGGCTTTTCTGGCGGCACTGCGCTGGCGCTCGTAACCGCTGTTGGCGGTGCGGCACTGGTAGCACCGGCACCCAGCCATGTACTGCAGGCGCGTCCCGCAGCCGCGACTGAGTTCGCCGTGAGTCTTCAGGCCGTTCAGCGCGGGCATGACGAGTCCTCGACGCGAATAAAGGTTCCAGCGGGAGACATCGGCAACGGTGCCCAGTGCGAAACCTCGGCCAGCGGCATACCGTCCAAGTCGCGCCATTGTCCGTCGAACGTCGCCACCCACGCCTCGCCCTTCATCGCCACGAGCACCGGGTCGTCGTCTTCCGGAAGCCCATACGTGACGGGCGTCCAGCGCAACAAGACATTTGCGGGCTCTTCATACCTGATCATGACGCTTCCTCCGCAGCGTGCTCTCGACGTTGTCGACGAGGTCAAGAAACCCGTATACCTCTCGGTCGAGGCGCTCGTACGCCTCCTGCGACATGTTGTGCCGGACGATGTGCAGGTCCATGCCGCTGTGCGTGAGCCGTGGGTCATAAATGGCCACGTCGCACCAGTCTCGCTCAAGAATCCACATCTGCCACTCGACCTGCGGCACGTAGTCGCTGATGTCATCGGTTGCCCAGATTCTAGCAATGCGTGCCTGGTCAAACGGGCATTTGATTTCCAGCAGCCCATCCGTGCCAATCAATCCATCCGGAGAGGCGCCGGCCTGCATCTTATCGTGCAGCGCGAACCCCATCTGGTCGACCAGTACGCCAGTCCGGGCTTCGTAGGCTGCGCGAGCTTCGGGCTCAAGTTCTGAGCCCCGAGACATGGCGACGGTCACTGCCTTGTCGATCGCGCTGCCGTTGACTCGCTCGAACGCGAGTTCAATGGCGTAATCCTGCGCCGCTTTCGCCCACGTCCCGGTTTTCAGTTTTGCCAGCGCATCCGCTGCCCGGCTGGCGGTGGCAACACCGAGCCGAGCACGCAGCCATTCGGCAGTCCCCTGTTCGCAGTCTATGATTCTCATTCGGCCACCTCCTGCGCCGCCTGTGACGCGCTCAGGCGCGTTTTGGCCGAGTCCTTCTCTTCAGCCAGCGCTTTGCGGGCGTCGGCGCTCAGGTCGCGCCAGATTGCGCCCAGCTCGGACAGGCTCCCGGCGTCGCGCAGTGCCTGGCGGGCGTCGACGTACCGTTCCGGGTCCGCCTTGCGGCTGGTGACCGGGGTGGGCCTGCCAGCGTGTTGGGCGCTGTTGCCGTCGTCATCCTCCTGCGCAACCGCAGCCATCGCGGCGAGGCTGTAGCGGCGCAGGTAAGTGGTGGCCGCACCGATGCCCTGCGCATCGACCTTGGCCGGCACGCAAGACGAGCAGCTGCTGACCCAGCCGCCATCCTTGTGGCAAAAAACGGTCGAGACCGACACCGTTGAGCCGTCGAAGCCGGTCGACTGCATGATCGCGATGCCGTGGCGGGCAAGAACCGGGCGCACGGTGTTCAGGACTTCTGCGAGGTCGGCATACTTTGACCGGAAGGCCGGGTTAACCGACCCTTTCGTTGCGTTCTCAATCTCCGCCTGAGCCGTGGCCAGAGCGGCCATCAGCTGCGGGTTCGCGTTTGTCATATCCATGGTGTTCCCCTAAATGTCTGCAGGCTGGTTGGATTCCCAGACCAGTTCTGACCAATTGTCGTCAATGTGGTTATCAATCTGCTCCTGCGCGTAGCGGTGCGCATGGTTGAGCAGCTGCCGGCCGAGGTTGGCCAGCGCCAGTTCGCGCGGCACCACTGCGGCGCCAGCTTTGGTCAGGTCGCTGCGGATTGCCTGCTGGAGAGCGGCGACGAACGACGCCAGGTTCTGCTCGTGCTCGGGCCGGCATTCCACCAGGCCGACCAGCATGTGGTAGACGCTGTCCTCTTGGTCGAAGTAGTCGGCCAGCGCGTCGGCCTGTTCGCTCGGACGGATGGCGTCCAAGCAGTTTCTGTTCTCGTCGAAACGAATTCCTGCGATGCAGTGCATGATGTCCTCCTAGTTCAGTTGCGAATAAAGACGCCCGACGTATTCGAGCGCCCACATGTAGGCCGAGAAAGCAGTCCCGGCGAGCAGCCATATGACGGCTACCGAGACGATGGCCTCGGCAGCTGTCATGGGCCGTTTGCGCACCGCCATCGGGCGGCGCTGGATGTAACGGTTGGGTCCGTAGTCGTCCATTTGCTCTCCAGTGTATTGAGGCGGGATTGCCTGCTACGGGTTAAATGCTATTCCACCGAAAATGGAATTGCAACAGCCTTGATATTTTTTTTATTGCAGTATCTGTTGCGGGCTGCTTGGCCAGTTGCTATAAGGGTTCCGGGCGATGCGGAACGTCGGTGGTCGCCTAGGGTTTCAACCTCGATACACGAGCAGGCCAGATCGAGGGCGGTGGGCTGAGTCTAGCGCCGGGTGGTAGTCGGGAAACCGATGCAAGGCTGGACAGCGCGATGCGACGGATCGGCTCCGATGGGCAGGTTCTCGGGCGCAGGCGAAACTGTAGGGAAACTTACGGTATAGGCTGCGCTCGCTCAGGATCTCACCAATGGGCAGGGGTTAAGAGAGAACATCTGGGGATAACATGGATACGGTAGAGGATCAGAAAAAACGCCGGCAGCGGCCATTGCACGCCAGCCCTGAGCGGGCCTTGCAATACTGGGTCGACGTTGTCGGTATGAAGCAAACAGACATCTGCAGGGCAGCAGGCATTCGCCCGCCGAAACTCAACGACATGCTGCACGGTCGCCGCCCATTCGATGACCAGCTGCTTGACTGGTTAGGGTTTGAACGAGTCGTAATTTACCGACGCAAAAGGAGTCCCCCCGATGCCTAAAAAAAATGGCCCATCCCTGTCTGTTGGCCGAGGCGAGAAACTGCCCGTGTCGCGCGGTGCGGGCCTGACCGAAAAGGGCCGGGAAAAGTACAACCGGGAGACTGGCAGCAATCTGAAGGCTCCAGCACCAAACCCGAAAACGGCTGCCGATAAGGCCCGGAAGGATTCGTTCTGCGCCAGAATGGGCGCGGTGGCATCAAAAGCGGAAAATGGCGAACGCGCAAAGGCTGCGCTCAGGAGATGGAAATGCCCTTGAAAAAATCTGCGTCTGAAAAGGCGTTCAAGCAGAACATCAAGACCGAAATCAAGTCTGGCAAACCGCCAAAACAGGCCGTGGCCATTGCCTACTCTGTCAAACGCGAGGCAAAGAAAAAATGAAGGGAAGCAAACCCGGCCTGTACGCCAACATCAACGCCAAGCGCGAACGCATCGAGGCCGGCAGCGGCGAGAAAATGCGCAAGCCGGGCAGCCCTGGCGCACCCAGCGCAAAGGCCTTCAAGGAATCGGCAAAAACACCGGCAAAGCCAGCGTCAAAAAAGTGACGGAAATCACGCTTGCGCTGCCTTGGCCGCCATCGGCTAACCAGTGCTACCGGCTGATTCGCTCCGGCAAATTGATGGGCCGCGTGCTGATGTCTGCGGAGGGGCGGGCCTACCGCAAGGCCGTGGACGCCGTCGTTCGGCAGGCTAAAGGCCGGATGTGCTGGGCAACGCGGTTGCGGGTCGAGATTCTTGCATATCCGCCAGACCGGCGGGCGCGCGACATCGATAACCTGTTCAAGGCGGTCCTAGATGCGCTGCAGGCCAGCGGCGTTTTCCTCAATGACGCGCAAATCGACCAGCTAGAAATCATGCGTGGGGAACCGGTAAAGGGCGGTTCGATCGTGGCGCGCGTCGAGCAGCTGCACCAGCCCGCTTCGTGGCGCAAGGCTCTGGGGGACGACCCGTGAAAAACCGCGAGATGCACGACGTGCTGGCGTTTGTGATGGCGCAGCTGCGCACGGAAATCGAATCGGCTGACAAACAGGAGAGCAGGACCGCATGGTTGAACAACTCGCTGTTGCATTTGATCGAGGCCAGGCACGCCTTGGACCGCGCAGGAGCGCAAACGTGGGCACGAGAGAGCTAGAGCGCGGCCATGGGCGCCTACGGAACTGGGCCGACTGGGCACTGGCGTACAGCGCACGCACCGGGTATCCGCAGGCCAGCGCCTTCGCGAGACTGTACCGGCCAGAGGCTGGAGACGTCTGGGACGGCATCGAGCCCGACGAGGCCAGAACCGTGGCCGACGAGTCCGATGCGGAACAGGTCGAGCGGTTTGTGCGCAGGTTGCCACTGGCGAACCGCCGGGTCGTCATGTCGTTCTACATCGGCCGGGAGTCGCCTGTGGTAGCCGCTCGCCGATTCGGCCATTCCCGGGAGCGTTTCTACATCCTGCTCGATGAAGCTGCGGCTTGGTGCGGCGAGGTGACGTGATTGCTTGCAAGCCGGCTTCATTCGGCTACAATTAGTCCGGGGCGAAGCTATGCCCGAAATCTGCCGGCCATGTGCCGGTTTTTTTGTTTCTGGGCTGGGCTACCCCGGCTACAGGAGGCTGCGCAAACAGCGCAGAGTTGCGCATGGGCGGAAAAACCAAAACCAGCGGGCAGGGTAGGCCGAAGGGCGTACCCAACCGCAACACGCAGGCCGTGAAGGACATGATCCTCGAGGCTTTGTCAAAAAAGGGCGGCGCCGACTATCTGGCCCGTCAGGCCGATGAAAACCCGGCTGCCTTCATGACTCTTGTGGGAAAAGTTCTGCCGCTGCAGGTCACTGGTGACGGCGGTGGCGCGCTAGCAGTGACATGGCTGCCGCCCAGCGAGTCATAACGATCCCATATTCGCCCCGCCGCGCGTTCCTGCCGCTCCACAGGCGGTCCCAGCGCTGGGCTGTAGTGGTTGCCCACCGCCGAGCCGGCAAGACGGTGGCGTGCATCAATGAACTGATTGCGAAGGCCATTCAAAAGCCGGGTGGCCGGTTCGCGTATGTCGCGCCGTTCTTTCGCCAGGCTAAGGCGGTGGCGTGGGATTACCTCAAAACGTTTTCTCGCCCGCTGCCGGGGCTGAGCATCAATGAGGCTGAGCTTCGGGTTGATTTCCCAAACGGCGCGCGCATCCAGTTGTTCGGCGCAGACAATGCTGACGCGCTGCGAGGGCTCGGCTTCGACGGGCTGGTGGCTGACGAATACGGCGACTGGAAACCCTCGGTTTGGGGCTACGTCATTCGCCCCGCGCTGGCCGACAAGTCCGGCTGGGCGATCGTCATAGGAACGCCCAAAGGCCGGAACAGTTTCTACGAGCTGTACCGCGACGCGAAAGCCAGCCCCGACTGGTTCGCTGCCGAGATCAAGGCCAGCGAGTCCGGCCTGCTGCCCGCTGCTGAACTCGACGCACTGCGTACTGAGTTGACCGACGACGCGTGGCGCCAAGAAATGGAATGCGACTTCGACGCCGCACTCCCGGGCGCCATATTTGGCAAGGAGCTGTACGAGCTGGAGAACTCCGGGCGGTTGCGGACCGGGCTCTACGACCCAGCGCTTCCCGTACATGCGGTACTCGATTTGGGTTATAGCGACGACACCGCTATCTGGTGGTTTCAGGCCCGCAACGAGCTGCGTTTGATCGACTGCTATTCGTCGAACGGTATGCCGATCGCGCATTACAACGACGTTTTGCAGGCCAAGCGCTGGAAATACGGCGAATGGCTTTGGCTGCCACACGACGCCAGGGCCAAGTCGCTGCAGACTGGTCGCAGCATCGAGGAGCAGTTCCGTAGCCTCGGCTGGAAGCCGCGCATTGTCCCTGAACTTGGGCTGGTCGACGGCATACAGGCCGCGCGCCTGACGCTGGCCGACGCGCAGGCAGACGAGGCGTGCCGTGAAGGCCTCGACGCGCTGAAGCAGTACCAGCGCGAGTTCGACGAGGACAAAAAGTGCTTCAGGGACCGACCACGGCATGATTGGACGTCGCACTACGCCGACGCCTTCCGCTATGCCTGTTTGGTCTGGCGCGAGGAAATGAAACCGAAATCGGCGCCAGCTGCGCGGTTTCCTGAGCATCGAACGATCAACGAAATGATTCGCCGGCAAACACGTCGCCGGCTTGAGGATGCATAAATGCCGGCCGGAATAGATCCGCAGGACATTTTCCAGAACGGGCAGTGGTACAGCCGCGGAGGCTTGCCTATCGTCCCGCAGATGCTGTCTCTGTCCAGTGTTCCCGTTGGCATTGGGTCGTCCGGTTCGGTGGCCGCAAACGGCGCAGTGACGTTAACCACCGCCATGGCTCTGACGTACCCCAGCATCTGGCTGTACTTCCCCGCCGGCGCTTTGTTCGCCGCCAGTTCGGCGGGTTTCTACTATTGCACCATGTCGTCAACGACTGCGGCGCAGGCCTACAACATTCGGCTGACCTCTGGCGCGCCCTACTTGCCGTCCGCTGCTGATTTGGCTGCAGGCGCAATTGTTGCTGCTGGTCCTGGGGCATATACGCAGACGACATCTACGCAGCTGGACGCGATTACCATTAGCATCCCCGGCGGAACGATGGGGCCGAATGGAATGCTCATGCTCACAAACGAAGCGACAGCCCCATCCAACGCGAACGCCAAGGCTATCTGGCACACGTTCGGCGGTTCGTCGTTGTCAAACGTGACCCTCATCAACACATCGACGGTTGCCAGGCTTAAGAAGGTGGTGGCGAACCGTGGCGTACAGAACCAGCAGTATGTGAGCCCATTAAACAGCCAAATCGTGGCAACCGGAGCTCCAACTCTGCTGACGGTGGATTCGTCCGTTGCGCAAAACATCGTCACGCGCGTCCAGCTAACGGTGGCAACCGATTATCTGGTTATTGAAAGCCAGCTGCTCGAAGCGTTGCCGGCCTAGAATGGAACCCGTCGAACTCGAAAAAGTCACCGACCTCGGCACGTCGCCGCAGGCGGTGGCGCGCCGCTGGAAGCTGGAGCTGAAGCTGGCGGCCAAGCGCGAGGAAGCGTGGCGCAAAAAGGCGCGCGACGTTTGCGAGTTATACACGCCGGACAACCCGGTTGCGAATTCGTTCAACATCCTCTGGACCAACACCGAGACCCTGCGCCAAGCCGTCTACAACTCGCTGCCGCAGCCGCAGGTTCGCCGCCGGTACAACGACGAGGACATGGTCGGTCAGGCCGTCTCGCAGGTTCTGCAGCGTTCGCTGGAGTTCTGTCAGGAGGCCTATGATTTTGATGGCGTGATCAAGGGCGACGTGCTTGCCATGCTGCTCCCGGGCCGCGCGGTGTCCCGCGTCCGCTATGTTCCTAGCCTTCGCCAGATGCCCGCAGAACAGCCGGAGTCCGAGGGCGAGGACTACGAGGCTGAAGACGAGGATGAGGGCGAGGACAGCGCAGAAGCCACGGTTGAGGAGGGCGAGGAAGTCGACTGGGAACAGGTCGTCGTCGAGCGCGTCCAGTGGGACGATTTTCGCTGCTCCGATGGTCGGGTGTGGGACGATGTTTGTTGGGTGGCGTTCCGCCATCACCTGAGCCGCGACGAGCTTGAGGACAAGTTCGGCGACGTCGGGATGCGCGTGCCGCTGAACTCAGTGGCCGACGATGACGTCAAGGCCTACGAAATGGAGGCGCTTTTCCGCACCGCCGAGGTGTGGGAAATCTGGGACCGCGACGAAAAGGAAGTCATCTGGATTGCCCAGGGCTACCCGGTCCCGCTCAAGGTTCAGGACGACCCGCTCGGCCTGCAGGGCTTTTACCCATGCCCGCGCCCGCTCTACGCCATCGAGCAGCACGACACGCTGGTGCCGTCTACGCTGTTCTCGCAGTACGAGCAGCAGGCGCGAGAACTGAACCGCATCAGCCGGCGCATCAACAGTCTGGTCGAGGCGCTGCGTGTTCGTGGCATTTATGACGCGACGCTGACGGAACTCAGCGAGCTGATGAAGGCCGGCGACAACGAATTAGTGCCGGCAGCGAACGTGACCGCTCTGCTTGAGCGTGGCGGTCTCGACAAGGCCATCTGGTTCATGCCGATGCAGGTGGCGGCTGGCGTGCTCCAGCAGTTGTATGCGCAGCGTGAGCAGTGCAAGGCGGTGATTTACGAGATTACCGGGATTGCCGACATCATGCGGTCGGCGACCAACCCAGCCGAGACTTTCGGCGCGCAGCGGCTCAAAACGCAGTGGGGAACCCAGCGTCTGCAGCGGCTGCAACGCGAAACGCAGCGCTACATCCGCGACATTTTGCGCCTGAAGGCAGAAATCATTGCCGAAAAGTTCCAGCCGGAAACGCTGAAACAAATGACGCTGGTGGATTTGCCCACGGACGCCGATGTGCAGCGCGAACTGGCGCAGCAGATGCAGCAGTACCAGATGGCTGCCATGCAGGCTGCGCAACAGGGCCAGCCGCCGCCCCCGCCGCCGCAGCCGCCTCAGGTCGTGACGTGGGAGCTTGCGATCGAGACGATGCGCAATGACTCCGCCAGGACCTATCGCATTGACATCGAGACCGACAGCACGCTGGGCGCCTCGCAGGATGAAGACGTTGCCGGGATTGCGCAGCTGATGGGCGGCGTTTCGCAGCTGATTCAGGGCCTCGGTCCAGCGGTTGCATCTGGCATGATGCCGAGCGAAGCGGTCAAGGAAATCGTCATGGCGGCGGTCCGGCGCGCTCGCATGGGCAGTGCCGTTGAGATGGCGCTGTCGAAAATGCAGCCCCCGGCGCCTCCGCAGGACAACGCAGGGCAGGCTGAGCAACAGAAACTGCAGATGCAGGCCGAGCAGCACGCTGCAGAGTTGCAACAGCAGGCGCAGCTTGAGCAGATGAAGGCGCAGCTCTCGATCCAGACCGAACAGGCCAAGCAGCAGGCGCAGGCCGAGCAGGCGGCGCAGGAAAACGAACTGCAGGCTCAGCGCGAACTGCAGAAACAGCAGCTGCAGGCCGAGCTGGACCAGCGCAAGGCGGAACTCGACGCCATGGCCACGCAACAGCAGATGGAGTTTGAGCGATGGAAATCGGAGCTGGAAGCGTCTACGCGGATAGTTATAGCAGAGATTGGCGCGGGCTCGCGCGGCGATGGGATGACGGAGCCAATGCGTCCGACGACCAGCTATCTGGGGTCGATGGTGGGCGACGCCGTGAAGGCTGCGAATGCCGAGGTTGTCGGTGCGCTGGGCCAGCAGATGGCGATACAGGCGCAGCAGAACGCCGCCAGCGTCGCCGCGATGATTGAAGGCCTTAGCAGGCTGGTCGAAGGCATGAATCGCCCGAAACGCATTGTGCGTGGCCCTGACGGGCGGGCGCTGGGGGTTGAGTAGTGGCTGACAACGTAGGTTATACGCCAGGGTCCGGCGCAATCGTTGCGGCTGATGACATTGGTGGCGTGCTGCACCAGCGCGTCAAATTGGCGCTCGGCGCAGACGGCACCAACGACGGCGACCTGTCAGCCACCAACCCGATGCCGGTGACGGGCAGCGTTGCCGTAACGACCGCGACCCCTCTCGACGTCACTGCCAGTACGCCGCTCGAGGTCACTGCCAGCACGCCGCTTGATGTCGACGTCACCAACGTGGTCGAGGCGACGATTCCCAATGGCGAATTGATCGAGGCCCTTGAGGCCATGCGAATGGCCGTGCATTCGCTGACGCGCTCCATTGGCCAGACGATGCCAGACGTCGCCGGCAGAATGCGAATCGCGCTCGACGCCATCTCCGCCTCGCTGACACTGGCCACGGTCACGACAGTGGGCACGGTGACGACCGTCACAACGTGCTCGACATTGACCAACCAGACGCAGCTGGGCGGCAACCCGGCATTTGAACAAATCCCGGCGCTGATGCGCCTTGGCGCGGACAGCCTGCGCCGAAACATTGTGGTGAGCTAATGGCAACGACAAACGGCAATCGCGCGATTCTTGACCTCAAGCGTT